>Ga0247609_10007323_pt1 | contig 10525 bp, 5 predicted proteins | sample 172DNAGHGlowgp2_FD_193487 | JGI IMG/M metagenome (GOLD analysis project Ga0247609, IMG submission 193487) | Sheep rumen microbial communities from Palmerston North, Manawatu-Wanganui, New Zealand - 1728 DNA GHGlow gp2 | ecosystem: Host-associated > Mammals > Digestive system > Stomach > Rumen ...
GCAGATACCTACCACGAGGTCGGCATTGTCGAAGAGGCCGAAGCCCTTGCCTTTGGCAACATCATTGAGTTCAACGAACTTCATCCCGAAACGGATGTCGGGCTTGTCGGAGCCGTAGTATTTCATAGCATCATGCCAGGTCATGCGTGGGAATTGGCCAAATTCGAGGCCTTTCATCTCCTTGAAGAGGTGCTTGGCCAAGCCCTCGAAGGTGTTGAGCACATCCTCTTGCTCCACAAACGACATCTCGCAGTCGATCTGGGTGAACTCGGGCTGACGGTCGGCGCGGAGGTCCTCATCGCGGAAGCAACGCACGATTTGGAAATAACGATCCATGCCAGCCACCATCAGCAACTGTTTGTATTGCTGCGGGCTTTGCGGCAAGGCATAGAACTCACCAGGATTCATGCGGCTCGGCACCACGAAGTCGCGAGCGCCCTCGGGCGTGCTCTTGATGAGCATCGGGGTCTCGATTTCGAGGAAATTGAGGTTGCTCAAGTAGTTGCGCACTAACATCGCCATGCGGTGACGCAGTTCGAGGTTCTGGCGCACGGGGTTGCGACGAATGTCCAAGTAACGGTATTTCATGCGAAGGTCGTCACCACCATCGCTGACGTCTTCGATGGTGAAAGGCGGGGTCTTGCTGCTGTTGAGCAGTTTGAACTCACTGACTTTCAGCTCAATTTCTCCCGTCGGCATATTCGGGTTCTTCGATTCACGTTCAATGACGGTGCCTCTGGCCTGAATCACGAATTCACGCCCAAAGGTACGGGCTTGTTCGATGAGTTTCGGGTCGCTGCTGCCATCCAAAAAGAGTTGGGTGATGCCATAACGGTCGCGGAGGTCAATCCAAACGAGAGAGCCTTTGTCACGGGTGCGCTGCACCCAGCCGGCTAATGTCACTTGCTTGCCAGCATCGGCAAGACGAAGTTCGCCACAGGTATGTGTTCTGTACATATTTTCGAGATTTAAGATTTAAAATTTCAAGATTAAAACTTGCAAAGATACTAATTCCATTTGGAATGCCGTGCAAGTAGGTTAGTTTTTATTATCTTTGCCGCATAATCATCTAAAACAACCATCAATTATGAAGAAAATCATTTTAGTTTTCATTATGGCTTTTGCGACAATCACATTGATGGCGCAACAAACAGCCGAACTTACAGAAGCCTTGGACAGCCTTGTAGTTACTGATATTGACGGTGATTATGTAAGGGCCAAATTCAACTATGGTTACGACGGCAACAAACGCCTGAACCAAGTTATTTTCTCGAAAGTGGAAGAGCTCTCCACCGATTTGCATTACGCCGAAAAATGGCACTACGACTACGACAACAACAATCGTTGCCTTTCCTTTTCCTACTGGAATTGGGAAAACGACGACTGGTTCCTCCATCAGAAGACGGACAGCGTTTTCGACAATGCGGGCAATTGCGTTTTCGTATCGGAATTTCGATGTGCTGAAGTCGGAGCAGGACATTCCTATAACCGATTGGAATACGATTATGAAAACAACAAGTGCGTTGAGTATAGGATATACAGCCGTGGTGACTCTGACACGACTTGGGTACCTTACGAACGATTGAGATGGGAATATGACGAACTGGGTTGTTTGACGCAACAATTCCGCGACTTTACCGAGGGCTACGACTGGAAGCCCTTTAGTAAAATGGTTTACACTTACAACGACCAGCATCAACTGGTTCTAGAGGAATACTTCCTTTGGAACGCCAACACGGGCACTTGGGATTCGGAAGGGAGCACCACAGAATACGAGTACAACGAAGACGGCTTCCTGTTGAGAGAATATTACATTTCAAGCAACAACATAGAAAAAGAAACAAAGTATATTTATGATGAGCGCAACAATCCGATTTGGTATTATTTCTGCCAAACCACGCTTCCTGATTTCATCTGGGAGCAAGACACCATCGAATTTGCTTATAATGAGAATGATAGCCTCATCTGGAAATTGGAGAACTTCACCCATCATAATGGGGTGATAGACCATCCCGTGCTATACGAATACGAGCGCGATGAGCAAGATCGCATCGTTGCAGAAACTTGTTTCGACAATTGGGCCAATGGACAACAGCCTCGCTTCAGGTACGAAAACACTTATGACGAACAAGGCCGGGTTGTCATGAAGCGTTGCAAAAGATACAGTATGATCGATGGGGCGTTGTTGGGCGATTCCTATGTGGAATATGAGTTTGACGACCAAGGAAACTTGGTTTCAGAATGGGAAGATTATCAGGACTATTATTTTCAGAACTATATGGATTTCTATTTCAGACAGAGTTTTGACTATAACACACCGTCGGACAACATATTAGGATTGGACAGGGCTTGGAACGATTTCATTGGTTTTATGACCGACCACGAATTTCGTATGGTACTTGAGGGCGAACCTTATTATTGGAAAAACGACCATTTCCCAATTCATCACAAATGGGAATCAGGGATATGGAGGTTCAGCGACCCCAATTTGCCCGACATCATCTCGCCTGTTAATGCAGACGTGGCATTGTATTACTCCAAACATTTTGAAAACCTTCCCGAAGCATCCAGTTCCCCCGCTCGTGTTTTCAACATCGAAGGCGGCTTGGCCGCCGAATGTGATGGACCTGCTGACATTATGGTCTACGATATGCTCGGTCGTGTTGTTGCACAAAAACGACAGGTTTTGCATAGCGAGTTTTGCCTCAAATCAGGACTTTATGTGGTGAAAGTGGGCGAGAGTGCCATGAAAGCGGTGGTGAAATAGAAAAATGCCTACCTTTGCCCCGTGATTAGGAAACCAAAATATCTGTTCTATTGCCTCTCGATGCTGCTGACGGCCTTCCTCGCCCAGCGTTGTGCCAATGCGGTGGCTCCCACGGGCGGACCTAAGGACACCGTGCCGCCTGTGGTCGTGCAAGCTGTGCCCGAAAACCATAGCACCAACTTCATCGGGAAGAAAATCGAAATCACCTTCGACGAGTACATCACCCTTGAAAACGCCAACCAAAACGTGCTGATTTCGCCGCCACTGACCGAAAAACCCGACATCAAACTGAAAAACAAGACCGTGGTCGTGAAGTTCAAGGAGAACCTGGCGGCCAACACGACCTACACCATCAACTTCGGTTCGGCCATCAAAGACCTACACGAAGGCAACCCGTTCAAGGATTACGTCTACAGCTTCTCGACCGGCGACCACATCGACACGCTTCGCATCGCGGGGAAGGTACTCAACGCCGAGGACAAGAAACCCATCGAAGACGTTTACGTCTCGCTCTATGCCGCTGACCGCGAAAACCTGGACTCGCTGCCGTTGAGCGTCGCGCCCAACTACATCACCAAAACCGACAAGGAAGGCAACTTCAGCCTCAACGGACTGGCCGACAAAAAGTATTTGGTCTTTGCGCTCAAAGACGTCAACTCCAACCTTTATTTCGACCAGCCCAACGAGGATGTGGCTTTTTTGGACACGCTTGTGCAGGCTTCATATCCACAAACCCCGACGCCAAAGGAGATGGACACGGTTGCGACGGACAGTACCGAGATGACAGTTGATTCGATTGCAAACGAGAAACTTGCCAACCCAGTGGATTCCATCGCCTTCAAGACAAAGGCGACGACAATATATGACCCAAACGCACTGAACCTCACCCTTTATATGTTCACCGAGGTAGACTCAACGCAAATGCTTCTGGAAAAGAAACTCATCGAGGAAGGTTTGCTGCGCTTCGTGTTCCGCCATCCCGCCAAGGATGCCGTCATTATGACACCCGAAATGCTGCCCGACTCTTTCAACCTCGTCACGAGACCTTCCGTTGCCCACGACACGGTTTGGTGGTACTTCACGCCCAATGTCAAGGACAGCCTTTGGGTACAGGTGAAATACGACACAGTGATTAACGACTCGACACACTACAGCCTGAAATTCAAGGACAAAAAGATTCGGAATAAGCGACCGGAAACCTTGAAAGTCCGGAATAACCTGCAAGGCAGAGACGGCCTCATTCCAGGCGAGGACTTATTCCTGACCTTCTCCGAACCCATCATCCATTATGCGATGCGCGACTCTTCCGTCTTCAAGTGCGATACCTTAATTTATTATGACACACTCGCCTTCGAGCGAGCCGACGAACAAGGCCTAAAATACCGACTCACCAACCCTATTTCCACTGATTATAGATATGGTTTTGAGGTCCCCGACTCGGTATTTTTCGGCATTCGAGGGCGCACCAACGAACGCATCAAGACCGATTTTCACGTACTTAATGATGACGAATACGGCAACATATACATTACCGTCGTGCCACCCGAGGGCATGAAACAAGTTGTAGTGCAACTTACCGATGAAAGCGGTAAGGTGCTTAAAGAGCAGATTGTGAGCCAAAAAGAAGAGGTGATGTTCGACTTCCTGATGCCAGCCAAATACAAGCTCCGCTCCATCCTCGACGCCGATGGCAACGGCAAGTGGAGCACGGGCAACTACCATCGCCACACCCTTCCCGAAACCGTCATCGAATACAAAGACGCCCTCGACCTCAAGGCAGGCTGGGACATCGACCTTGCTGATCCTTGGGAACTCTAAACCTTGCCACCATGAAACGCTTACGAATTTTACTTCCCATTCCATTGATTGTCATTGGGGTGACTATGTATTTCTTTCAGCGCAACTACATGAACGAATACCCCACGCACATCCATGCTTGGGCCGAACAAGACCACTATGCACTTGCTTTAGGATTCATCAATAACGGCTTCGACCTGTTCCATCCCGAGACGATGATCTACAACAAGCAGTTTCCAGGATGGTGGCAAGAACCCTCCGCCACCACCATCACCGCTGCCGACTTCCCCATTCACGAATACATCGTTGCTCTCTTGATGAAACTGTTCGGCACCACCTCGCCTTGGGTATTCCGTCTTTGGACACTCCTATGGGCTATCGTCGGACTGTTGTTTGTTTACAGAATCGCGTTTTTGGTGACAAAGAAATTCACCAAGTCATTGTTTGTCACCTTCGTGGCCTTGTGTTCGCCCGTCTTCGTCTACTACAGCAATGGCTTTCTTCCCAGCATCCCCTCCCTCTCGATGGGTATCATCGGGCTCTGGTTCTATTTGAGATATTACAAAGACCAAAGACTTCGGCATTTCCATCTTGGCATCGCTTTCCTCACAATAGCCATGCTGATGCGCACCACTTTCGCCATCGAACTCATCGCTATACTCTGTTTTGAACTATTGCGCATTTTCCGCAAAGAGAGCACCTTGCCCGACAAACTACCCAGCATATTAATCTCGGCAGCCTTGTTTTTGGCCTATTTTCTTTGGAACCGACACCTGCGCAACCTCCACGGTACGATTTTCCTCAACCAACTGGTGCCGCCCGACGACTGGCAAGACTTCAAGGAACTCTTCGTCGACACCTATCGCAAATGGACATTCCACTATTTCCAACGGCTACAATACCTTGCCATAGCCGTCCTGGCTATTGTCGCCCTAGTGTTAGCCCTCATACGGAAAGGCGTCTTCAAGCATGCCCAACCGCCTTCAAGCGGCAGTCTCGCCCCTCTTTCCCTTTGGTGGCTGCCGCTCATCGAAGTCTTCGGCTGCATGCTGTTTTCCGTAGCCATGATGCAACAAATGCCCTTCCATGACTATTATCTCTTGGACACCTTTTTCTTGCCCTTTGTTTTTTCCGTGGCATTACTATTGAGACAGTTCCATTTCAGGCTGTTATCCACAAAGGCATTAGCTGCCGTGACAGCCGTCGTCTTATGTGTATTCTGGATCCGCGGCGCTATGAATATGCAGGAAAAACGGCGCACCATGGAGTACGACGGGTTCTATTCATACGAGCGTTTCCAAGACGCCGACAAGATACTTGACTCGCTCGGCATCTCACGCGATGCCAAGATCCTCTGCCTCTACGGCTATGCACAAAACGGTCCCTTCATCCAGATGGGACGCAAAGGCTATACGATGATGTGGGACGAAGAAGGCTGGCTTGAGAACGCCCTCAGCTGGGACTATGACTATATCGTCATCGAAAACGGTAAGTTCTCGGAGCATCTCGACAAAAATCGAGAATTGCTTTCACGCTTGAAAAAGATAGGAGGCAACCAACAATTCAGCGTCTGCACTCCTACCAACAATTGGACCTACATCAAAGACTGGCAGTTCTTCTATCCAGTCGAATAAGCCGTCATTCCTCATCGGGCAGGATGACCACCCGCATCCCAACGAAAGCGTATTTCTCTTTCAGTTGAATCAAGTCGTCATCACGCAAACGAATGCAACCCTCGCTGCCTCGACCTGGCACCGAGCTCTCATTATTGGTGCTGCCATGAATGCCAATGCCCGAATGGCCTGGAGTCTTCAGCCGCATGAACCAATGGCCGTAGGATAGGATGCTGCCACGGCCATCGCCAAAGTCGTGTGTCCACTTGGAGGCATCGACAATCTCCGTGATACTGAAAGGCTTCTCGAACGTACATTCCGGAGTCTTCATGTCACCCTTCTTCTGTTTCTGACCTTTCTTCAAGCCCACACAAACAGGATAATGCACGCGTTTGATGGTGTCACCGTCCACCACCTCGCACACATAGAGGCGGTATTCGGGCTTCGAAATGAGGATGAAACAATTCTTCTTATTCACCACTTCGGAATAGATTGTTGCCGTGTCGGGACGGATGACATCAATGGTGTCGCCCTCGTTCACGATAACGATATTATCCTCTTTTTTCACTTCGGTTGCCGGTTCGGAGGTATTGCATGAAGGCATGGCAAACCAAGCTGCCAATAGACATAGTATTATACTCATTCTTTTCATTCTTGAAGATTCAGTTTTCCTTATTTCTATTACAGGGCTCTCAACGATACGGCAAAGCCGCCGCAAGGGGCCATGCGCAGCTTCAATGTCGACTTTGAAGTCACAGTCTTCTTAGAGATGGTATAGGCTTTGGCGTTGTAATGCTCGTCGGGGATGCCGCTGGCATCCTTGGCATCGGCGTAGATGGTAGCCTCGTATTTCACACCAGGTTTGAGGAAATCCAATTTCACTGTGACCTCGCGGGCGTTCTCGTCGGTGATACCGCCCACATACCACACATCGTGCGGCGTTGCATGCCATAGGTCCTCTATCGTAGCGTCATCGGGCAAGGCATACACAAACTTGGTGGCGTTCGATACCACGCCCTTCTTGCCGTCGGCGAGCTTGCCCACGCCCTCGGCAGCCTTGTTCAGGCTCGATAGCTTGGGATGGCGTGCCGTGACAATATAAGCCCCAGGCTCGGCCTCGAGATAGAGGCTCTTGTCCCAGTCGACAGCCACATCCTTGATGAACTGGAACGCATCCATGTGGGGTTGGTAATGCTCGGGAAAGTCGGCGGCCATCTGCAAGGGCGAGTAGAAAGTCACATACAAACCCAACTGGTTACAAATGGTAGTGCGCATCTTTCCGCCCCAAGGCACGATCTTACCCATATCCGTCTCGAATATGCCAGGGGTGTAGTCCATCGGGCCACCTTGCAAGCGAGTGAACGGCAAAATAGTGGTGTGCCCAGGGTTGATGCGCTCGCGGAACTCGGTACCCATCGCGCTCTCGTTGCCAATCATATTGGGCCAAGTGCGGCAGAGGCCAGTAGGTCTCACCGCTTCATGCGAATTCACCATAATGTGGTGCTTGGCCGCCTCAGTGATGCAATAATGGTAATGGTTGTTGGTGGGTTGGCTGTAGTGACCCTCGCCAAAGGGGATGATGGTACCCACATAGCCGCCTTTCACAGCATCGTAGCCATATTGGTTCATCAGGGTGTAGGCTTTCTCCAACCAACGCTCGTAGTTCAATGTCGAAGCAGAGCTTTCGTGGTGCATGATGAGGCGGATGCCCTTCTCGTGGGCGTATTTGTTTAACGCCGGCAGATCAAAGTCGGGATAAGGGGTGAGGAAATCGAAGACATAGCCTTTCTGCTTGGCATACCAATCTTCCCAGCCGATGTTCCAGCCTTCGATGAGGAGGCCGTCGAAGCCGTTGGCGGCGGCGAAGTCGATGTATCGGCGGACATTGGCGTTGTTGGCGCCATGAGTGCCGTTGGGGGTGGCGTGCTCATAGTCGGTTTCTCCCAGCTTCACGGAGGGGAAGTCGTTGGTATAGGCCCAGGTGCTCTTGCCCGAGATCATCTCCCACCACACGCCCATGTACTTGACGGGGTGAATCCAAGAGACATCCTCCAAAACGCAAGGATCGTTCAGGTTGAGAATCAGGCGCGAGGCAAGGACATCCGTCGCTGAAGTGCAAACCATCACCGTACGCCAAGGTGTAACACAAGGGGCTTGAATGCGGCCTTTGTAACCCGTGGCATCAGGGCAAAGGAAGGCACGAAATACCATATTCTGGTCGTCGAAGTCGAGATGCATGGTGGGGAAGTCAAGCGTGGCGGCCTCATGGATGTTGAGGTAAAGACCATCGTCGGTCTTCATCTGCAAAGCGGTCTGCACCCCTGTGGGTGAGAACGCCGTCCATGGCCACCCGCCGTCTTTGTGGCTCCCATCCCATAACTCACGGATCTGCGACAGCCGCGACTCGGTATAGTTGTATTCCTGAGTGTCCAAGTCGCCTGGAATCCACCAAGCGGTGTGATCGCCCGCCATGGCAAACTCGGTCAGTTCTTCCTTGATCCAGAAATAGACCAAGGCGTTCTCCATCGGAAACTCATAGCGGAAGCCGAGCCCGTCGTCATAAAGGCGGAAACGGATTTGCATCACCGTGGCCTTTTTCTCGGTCGAGTGGTCCATGCTCTCCACGGAGCCAATGGGCTGCTCAAGAGTGACCAGCATTTCGTTGTAGTGGTTGCGGATTTGCGCCTCTTCGCCCCATACAGGCTCCCAAGTCTCGTCGAAGGTGCTGTATTTCGTGTCCTTCAGCACAAAGGCATGGGCGAGGTCGTCGCGCCATTCAAGGGTGAAGCCCATCTTCGAAGGCAACACGATAGGTTTTCCCGCGCGATCGAGAGAATACTGCGGTATGCCGTCGACGACTTCGAATTTCAGTTCCAGTTGGCCGTCTGGGCTTTTTACGGTGACGGGGTTGGCATAGGAGGTAAAGACAACTCCAATAGCCAGACAAAAGAGAATCAATACTGCTTTTTTCATAGGTAGGGTTCGCTAAGGTTAATTACATTCTAAACACGCCAAACTGTTGTGGCGGGGAGGGTTGGTTCAATGAAGCGGCGATGCCTAAAGCTAATATTTTACGCGTGTCGACGGGGTCGATGATGCCGTCGTCCCACAAGCGGGCGGTGCTGTAGAACGCCGAGCCTTCGTAGTCGTATTTGGCTAGGATTTCTTTCTTCAATTTCGCGATTTCATCGGTCGGGACTTCTTGTCCCTTGTACTTGTACTGGTCTTCCTTCACCGTGGCGAGGACACTGGCCGCCTGTTCGCCACCCATGACGGAGATCTTGGCGTTGGGCCACATGAAGAGCAACCTCGGGCTATAGGCGCGGCCTGCCATGCCATAGTTGCCTGCGCCAAATGAGCCGCCAAAGATGATGGTAAACTTGGGCACATTTGCATTACTCACCGCATGGACCATCTTTGCGCCGTCCTTGGCGATGCCGCCCTGCTCGTACTGCTTGCCCACCATGAAGCCGGTGATGTTTTGCAAAAACACCAACGGGATGTTCCTTTGGCAGCAAAGCTCAATGAAATGCGTGGCTTTTAACGCTGATTCCGAGAACAATACACCATAGTTGGCGATAATGCCCACCGGGAAGCCCATCAAGTGAGCGAAGCCACAGACAAGGGTGGTGGCATAGCGCGACTTGAACTCTTGAAAACGGCTGCCGTCGACGATTCTTGCGATAATTTCACGGGGGTCAACCAATTTGTGGAAGTCTATAGGCGCGAGGCCGTATAGGTCGTGCGGGTCGTATAAGGGTGCCTCCACGGGAAGCATGTCCAATTTCTGTCGGTGGCTCTTCTCCAAGGTCTTGAAGATGTTGCGGCAGATCTGCAAGGCGTGTTGGTCGTTCTCGGCCAAGTGGTCGGCTACGCCCGAAATACTGGTGTGCATCTCTCCGCCGCCCAACTCTTCCGCCGTGACCACCTCGCCCGTGGCGGCTTTCACCAAAGGCGGACCACCGAGATAGATGGTGCCTTGATTGCGCACAATGATGGTCTCATCACTCATGGCCGGCACGTATGCGCCACCTGCGGTACACATGCCCATCACGATGGCGATTTGGGGAATGCCCATGGCCGACATGCGCGCTTGGTTGTAGAAGAAACGCCCAAAGTGGTCGCGGTCGGGGAAGACCGTGTCCTGCTCGGGCAGGAAAGCACCGCCGCTGTCGACCATATAGACGCAAGGCAAATGGTTCTCCATCGCAATCTCTTGTGCACGAAGGTGTTTCTTCACCGTATATTGCATATAGGTGCCGCCTTTCACAGTGGCATCGTTGGCTACGATGACGGCTTCACGACCTTGGATGACGCCAATGCCCGTGATGATGCCTGCAGGGGGGAA
>Ga0247609_10007324_pt1 | contig 10523 bp, 10 predicted proteins | sample 172DNAGHGlowgp2_FD_193487 | JGI IMG/M metagenome (GOLD analysis project Ga0247609, IMG submission 193487) | Sheep rumen microbial communities from Palmerston North, Manawatu-Wanganui, New Zealand - 1728 DNA GHGlow gp2 | ecosystem: Host-associated > Mammals > Digestive system > Stomach > Rumen ...
GCCATTGTACACCTATTATCTTTTTATACGCCGTGCTCTCCATCGCCTCGATGATGCCATCCTTCGCCTTGGCTACCACGCGGAAATTCCCGCCAGTAGCCTTTACGGCCTGATGGTGGAACGAGTTTACCGCCAACTTCTCACCATAGAGCTGAGCCAGGGTCGAGTCAGGTTCAAAGCTGACGGTATGCGTGGGCTCTGAACGGTCAGCATCCTGCGAATGCTTTACTTGCGCTTTGTCGCTGATGTCCTGCGCCACCTCGCCACCGAGTGCCACAGCCAGCGTCTGAATACCTCTGCAAATGCCCAAGATAGGCAGTTGTCGGTTATAGGCCAATCGGGCTGTCAACAGCTCCGGCAAGTCGCGCTCCTGGTTGATGCCTCGTAGCTTGGGTTCTGGTTCCTTGCCGTTCCATAGGGGATTGATGTCGCCACCGCCACTCAGTATCAGGGCGTCGATACGCTCCAGCGAGTTGATGATCACGTCCGTATCCGCTACCGGAGGAATAACCATCGGCACGCCACCGGCCTCTACCACCGATTGGTAGTAGCCCTTACCCAGTTTACATGTCAGGTCTTCGTAATTACCCGTAATGCCAATGACCGGTTTCTGGTCAGCCTCAGGATACTTGGCATACACCTTGTCAAGATGTGCCTGCAAGTCAAAGCTGCTCATTCCTTCTTGTCTTGATCGTCCATCACAATGGGAATCTCGCGCTTCAGGCTCTGCTCCAACGAGATGAGCGTTTCAGTCGCTACCACGCCGTGAATGCCCTGAAGCTTGCCGTTCAGCAAGTCCATCAGTTGCTCGTTATCTTTGGCATATAGCTTCACCAACATGGTGTACGGTCCCGTTGTAAAGTGGCACTCTACCACCTCTGGTATGTGCTGCAACTGCTCTACCACGCTCTTGTACATCGAACCCTTTTCAAGAGTGATGCCTACATACGTACAGGTAGAATAGCCCAGACTTTTGGGATTAACGTTAAAGCCACTACCAGTAATCACATCAGCATCAATCAGATGCTGCACACGCTGATGGATAGCTGCGCGCGACACATTGCACTCCGCAGCTACATCCTTAAATGGGATACGAGCATTCTTTGATAAGATGCTCAGAATTTTCTTATCCAGGAAGTCAATTTTCTCCATGATTCTTTCCTTTAGGTTGCATTTTGTTAGCAAAAGTACGCAAATAACTTGAATTGTGCAACTTTTTAAAGGAAAAAATTAAAAAAGTGTGCCACAAATGTGACACACTAGCTTATTTTGTAACGATTTCGATTAATTCTACATCGAAAATCAGCATACTGTATGGTTTGATTTGTCCAGCTTCCCTATCGCCGTAAGCCAGGTCGTAGGGGATATACAATTGCCATTTCGAGCCCTCAGGCATCATGGTCAGCGCCTCTGTCCATCCTTTGATCACCTGTTTTGGTGTCAGCTCCGATGGTTCGCCGCGCTTATAGCTACTGTCAAACACCGTACCGTCCAACAGTCTGCCTTCGTAGTGTACCTTTACCTTGTCCGTCATCTGGGGCACCTTACCGTTACCCTTTACCAGAACCTTGTACTGCAGGCCGCTTGGCAGTGTGATCACACTGTCTTTCCTGGCGTTCTCGGCTAGAAACTGCTTGCCGGCATCGCGGTTGGCACCATAGCGCTTCTCGTCACGTGCCTTCATGTTGCTTTCCATCTTCTCCTTGAAGAAAGTGGCCGCTTTCGAAACCTTAAAAAGGGTCGTGTCCTGCATCAGGGCATCGGTAAAACCACGATAAAAGATAGGGTCTACGATCGAGTCGGGCGTGTCCGTCAACTCCTTCTTCATACCGGGCAGCATGCGCTCCTTTAACTGTTGGGCGATGGTCATACCCATCTGGTAAGCCTTTGCTTTGGGGTCGTCGCCCTGGTTTACGCAGGTCATAAAGCCCTTTACGAAGTCGGCCATCATGGTCGTGTCCATCTTCTGCTGTAGCAGGTAACCCACCAGACCCTCCGTAGCCGACATACCGGCGGTATAGCTGATAGAGTCGGCACTGTTGTTCAGTACCACCTTCTCTACAGCGGGCTCCTCTGTCTGAGCCACCTTCTTTTTCTTGGCGGCATCAGCGGTATACAAAGAAGCACCCGCCACGAGGGCGAGTGCCAGTATCATCATCTTTTTCATTACTTCTTAGGATTAACCTCAATCAATTCAATCTTGAAGATCAGTGTAGAGAAAGGCTTGATGATGTTCTGCTCACGCTCGCCGTAAGCCTGATCCTGAGGAATATAAACCTCCCAAACCGAACCGGCAGGCATGTGTGTGAGCGCCTCAGTCCAACCCTTGATAACCTGGTTGGCACGGAATGTAGTAGGCTCACCGCGCTTGTAGCTGCTGTCGAAGATAGAATCGTTCAGCAGACGACCCTCATAGTGAACCTTTACCAGCGATGTATCGGCAGGAATAGCACCTGTACCTTCCTTAATTACCTTGTACTGTACGCCGTTAGCCAGTGTCTTTACACCGTCTTTCTTAGCGTTCTCAGCCAGGAACTTCTCACCAGCCTCCTTGTTAGGACCGTAAGTCTTCTCCAACTCCTTGGCCTTAATTACCTGAATCAGGCGCTGAGCCACCATCTGGGCAGAGTCAACGGTCATCAGACCCTTCTTGCCAGTGGTGCCGCTGATAAATCCAGCCATGAAGTTCTTCAGTGAGATGGTCTTGGTCGAATCGTCACCGAACACCTCGTGGTTGATACCCTTAATCATACGGTTTGCAATCTGCTGACCAATCTGGATACCTGCATAGTAAGCAGCCTTCTTCTTGTTGTCGCCAGCGTTAGCACCCTCGTTCAGACCCTTGATAAACTCAGCCATATAGGCGGTGTCCATCTCCAGACTGCCTACGAGATACTCCTTCAGACCCTGAGTCTGTGCCATACCGATGGCGTAGCTCATGGTATCCACATCATTTTTCAAACTCGCTCTTGGAGTTGAATTGCCACATGATGAAATCATGATGGCTGCAACAGCTGCAATCGCAGCAAATGTAAATTTCTTCATTGTTATATATCTTTTATCTTTAAACTATCAACTACTTCACCTCTATCAGTTCTACATCGAAAATCAGCGCTGCGAATGGAGGAATCTGTGCACCGGCACCGCCCTCGCCGTAAGCCAGACGGTAAGGAATGTAGAAACGGTACTTGGCGCCCTCCTGCATCAGCTGTACGCCCTCGGTCCATCCTGCAATGACCTGCTGCAGAGGGAATGTGGCGGGCTCGCCGCGCTTGTAGCTGCTGTCGAATACCGTACCGTCGATGAGTGTACCCTCGTAGTGGCATACCACGGTGTCCTTAGCCGATGGCTTCTTACCGTTACCCTCTTTCAGCACCTCGTACTGCAGGCCGCTAGGCAGGGTAATCACACCCTCTTTCTTGGTGTTCTCTGCCAGGAACTTCTCGCCAGCCTCTTTGTGAACCTTGCCCTGCTCCTTGCGCTGTGCCTGTATCTCAGCCTCTTTCTTCTGGAAGAACTCCTGTACGATGCCCTGAGCGTCGCGGTGCGATATCTTCAGTTCGTTACCTTCTAACACGTCCTTGATGGCCTGTGCAAAATCCTCGGCGCTGATACCATTAGCACCCATCTGAGCCAGTTGCTGACCAATGCCCAAGCCTAATGAATAACTTACTTTGTCCATTCTTTCTTTATATTTAATAATGTGTAATCTTGAAAATCGGCTGCAAAGGTACAATAATTTTTAGACATAAGCACATAAGAACATATAATTTTTGTTACTTTTGTTTTTTTGTCGAAAAAAAAGCGTATTTTTGCATCATAAATCGTCTAATATTTAATGTCAAATCGTCAAATGAAAAAGGTTGTTGTTTTAACTGGAGCCGGTATGTCCGTCGAGAGCGGCCTGAAGACGTTTCGCGATGCCGATGGCCTTTGGGAGAATTATCCTGTGCAGAAAGTAGCCACCCATGAAGGTTGGGAGGCCGACCCTACACTTGTTACTAATTTCTATAATATGCTTCGTAAGAAGTGCTGGGGCGTACAGCCTAACGAGGGCCACCGTCTCGTGGCTAAGCTCGAAGAGCAGTACGAGGTCACCGTCGTCACCCAGAATGTCGATAATCTCCACGAGATGGCCGGTTCTACCCATGTCATCCACCTCCACGGCGAGCTGATGAAAGTCTGCTCCAGCCGCGATGTCGACGATCCCCGCTATCAGATACAGTTGACCCCCGACAATTGCGAGATAGCCCCTGGCACAAAGGCGGGCGACGGTTCCCTGCTTCGTCCGTTTATCGTGTTCTTCGGCGAGGCTGTGCCTAATATCACTATCGCTGCCGAAGAAGTGCAGACAGCCGATATCCTGATTATCATCGGCACCTCGCTTGTGGTCTATCCTGCTGCCGGTCTGCTCCATTACGCCCGTCCCGGTGTGCCTGTCTATCTCATCGACCCCAATCCTATCAGTGCCGGTAGTCGTGTCCGTCAGATACAGAAAGGCGCCTCCGAAGGCATGAAAGAGCTCTGTGCCGAACTCATGAAATAAGGCCATTAAAAACCCTCGCAGGTTAGTGCGAGGGTTTATTTTGTCTCTGCGTTCATGGCTACTGTTACTACCAGTGATACTGCCAATGAAAATGCAGCGATCGTCATGGCGATAAAGCCGAATTCTAATGATACCATACTTTCTTTCCTTTCTCTAATTTTAAAATGTTATCCTTAAACAATCTTTTACCTTTTACAATCGTTTTCTAACTAAAACCACTGCAAAGGTAAGGTTGTTTTCGCACACAGCCAACAATTTTCTTGTAAAACCCCTAAAAAAGTGTCATTTCGTTGATACGTGTCAATTTTTCGTGGTATTAAATCTGTCCGGCCTCCACCATCAGTACCACCCTTTCCGTCAGTCTGTCTACCCCCTGGGGGTCGTACTCTTTCTTCAGCGAGGCGCCGAAACCCCAGGCAAACACCTGCCAGAAGCCCGCTCTGAGCGGTCCCATAAACGCCTTGATCATCTCGTAGCTCGACGAGTGGCATTCCCGGTCTATCAGTTTTATCAGCAGTTTGCCCTGCGAGTATGTCAGTTTCTTCATTTTCGGCTTATACGTACGGAAGATATCCTGTTCCACGCGTTTAATGTGTTCATTCTTAGCCTTTTCGTCAGGCAACGTTTCCAGGTATTCTGTCGTTTCTATCAGCATCATGCGCGCCTCCTTCGCCAGTGGCAGCACCTTTTTTACGTTCGTCACCAGTCGCATATAACTTTTCGCCTGCTTTTTGTTTTTAAAGGTCAGCTGTGGGTACACGTACACGTTGTTCATCTCCATATACTGTATGCTGTCGCCCTCGTGCAGTACCTTTCCCACCTTCACCGTGGGCACAAAGGTAGGCGAGTCCATCTCAGCCAGCGCCTGCTCGGCTGTGATGGGCTCCTGCGCCTGCATCGTCGTACAGAGTGCCAGAGCAAAGCTCATTATCCACTTTCTGCGAATCACGATGCAAAATTACGCAGTTTTTCTGAATCTCCATCGAAAAATCGATGGTTTTTGAGTTTATTTCAGAAATTATCACTATCTTTGCACCGTTAAACAGTAAATTTAGCATTATGAGAGCGCAAATATTATTATTTTGGTGTTTCATGTCATTCAGTGCTCAGGCACAAGAAGTGCATGCCTGGGAGCAATATCTTAATCAGGTGATGTCTATCGATGATGTTGAGTCCTCCTCTTGGGAACGTACTTATGATCTGCTTTGCGATTTAGAGCAACATCCCTTAGATTTAAATCGTGCCAGCAGAGAGCAACTCGAAGCCATTCCCTTTTTGTCAGCCCTTCAGATAGAAGAGCTGATAGAGTATAGGTATCGCTATGGGGCGATGAAGTCACTGGGCGAACTCCGTATGCTTCGCTCTTTCAACGAGCCACAGCGCACCCTGCTCACCTATTTCATATATCTGGGCGATGAGGAGGCTCCCCGGCAATATGCCCATCATGAACTCATTGGCACTTTTCGCGCCCCTTTCTACGAGCGCAAGGGCGATGCAGATGGCTATTTGGGTTATCCCTATCGCCATTGGTTGCGCTATCAGTTTACCTTTGGCAACGATGCTAAACTCGGTTTGGTGTGTGCCCAGGATGCTGGTGAACCTTTCTTTTCCAATCGTAATCGCTGGGGCTACGATTATTATTCGCCTTATCTCCAATTGAACAATCTGGGACGGTTAGAAACGCTCACCTTAGGCAATTTTCGTGTGTCCCTAGGCATGGGACTTGTCATTAATCATAGCTTTGGTCTGGGTAAACTGGCCATGCTTCAGAATCTTGGTCGAACCACCCATACCCTCCGTGCCCACTCTTCGCGCTCCGGCGATTACCTGCAAGGGGTTGGGGCTACCGTGCGCCTCACTCGTCCCCTTTTGCTCACCGCTTTTGCCTCTTATACCCCGATGGATGCCACACTCAATAAAGATGCCACGGCTCGTACCATTCTTACTGATGGCTATCACCGTACAGAAACCGAGATGGCTAAGAAACACAACCTCCACGCAATGAAGGCTGGTGGTAGTTTGCGTTTCCAGTCGCATGGCTTCCACATGTCGCTCAATACCCTTTATACCCGTCTCGACCGTATGTTATGCCCTGATACTTCGGCCCTTTACAGGCGTCATGCACCCATCGGACGTTCGTTCCTTAATACGAGTCTTGATTACGGCCTTGTTACGCCTACGTTAGCTTTTAATGGCGAAACGGCTGTCGACCAGCAAGGCCATCTGGCTACCATCAATACCCTGAGCCTGCGCCTTAGTCAACCTCTTACGCTCATGGCCATTCAGCGTTTTTATGCCTATAGCTATGCTTCGCTCGATGCCCAGAGTTTTAGCGATGGTGGCAAAGTACAGAATGAGAGCGGACTCTATCTGGGCTTGTCTTGGCAACCCCATCCCCGTTTCCGTTTGGTTGCCTATGGCGATTTTGCCTATTTTGCCTGGGCAAAGTATCAGGTGTCGCAATCCTCGCGCTCGTTTGATCAACTCTTGCAGGCTACCTACACCACCCATCGATTCAATTTCAATCTGCGTTATCGTCTGAGGATTCGTCAGAAAGACGATGCAGCCAAAACAGCGCTCCTTACCCAACCGGAACATCGCTTCCGTCTTTCTGCTGATTATACTGGCGGTAGTGGCTTTGGCTGTGCCACCCAGATAGATGGTGTGCTGCTGACTGAGGGTGAGTGGGGTACTATGGTAAGCCAGCGACTCTCTTATGAGAACCGCTGGCTCAGGTTGCAGGGCGGATTTGGCTATTTCCATACCGACAGCTATGAGAGTCGTGTGTACAGTTACGAGCGTGGCCCGCTTTACACCTATAGTCTCTCTCAGTTTTATGGCCAAGGAATCCGCTATTGGTTCTTGTCGCGCGTCAGTCTTTCATCGCACCTTTCCTTTACCGCCAAACTGGGTGTCACCAGTTACTTCGATCGCGACCATATCGGTAGTAGCTACCAACAAATCAATGCCTCTTCTCAGTCCGATCTCGACCTACAGCTCCGCTGGCGAATATGATTTCTTCTGTATGTTACAATCTAACGGAACCAATATAGCAGGCGCTTGTAGTTTTTCTTAAACCACCAGCGGAGGGTGATCATGCGGTCTTTCTTCGACGAGAGGGTAGAGCGGAAGGCGCCTGTAAAGGAACCCTGGGTGGCCAAAGGGGGCTGACACCAGAGGTATTCGATGACACCGCGCTTCAAGAGGTCGTAATGGTAGGTGTCGGCATCGGTGGTAGGACACTTGTTGGCGGCAAGGTCTTTCAGGATGGTCTCGGCACAGCAGCGGTTCATATAATAGGCGCCGGCCATGCGGTCTTTCTTACCGGGATAGAGCATCTGACCAGGCTTGCGCTCGCTGCGCGGCACAAACTGCAGGGAGCTGTCTTCGTAAGAGATGATGACGGGGTGGTCAACATAATGCTGATGGTATTCTACGATGCTCTTGATAAGCATGGGCCTGAAATCCTTGCAGAGCACAATGTCGTCTTCGAGGATAAGGGCGCCTTCTAAGTTATTGGCAACAATATATTCGACGGCCAAGAGGTGCTTGGTTGCACAACTATAACGGGGCAGCAGGTTGGCATACATTTCCTTGCCGCGCTGAAAATACTTACACAGCAGCTCTTCTGTCAGATCTTCGAGGTCGGCCTTGCTGATAAATTCGTATTCGAACCCAAAGTGTGAGAGCATGCGGTCGATATGTTCGGCGCGCGCTTCTAACTTCGCTGCATGGATGACTAATATCTTCATAGGTCTTGTCTATATAATAATTAATTAGGTATATGTTCAAAATCTACATGGCTAAACGGAAACCGACGGTAGGCTCCTTGCGCCACTCGGCAAACTGATAACGATTGCTGACACGGGCATAGGAGGCGGGGCCTCGGTAACCGCCACCGCGAATGACCCTGAAACGACGGCCAATGAGAGAATGGGGGGCGTAAATGTCGCTGCACCACTCCCATACACCGCCGCTCATATCGTAGAGCCCGAGGGCGTTAGGACGTTTGCTGGCGACGGGGGCGTGCTCGCTCCAAAGGCTGTCGCTGTCGAGCCAGGCTACAAGGCTGGGCTCATGGCTGCCGGCATAGAGCTCACCACGGGTGCGACGACCGCCACGGGCGGCATACTCCCATTCGGCCTCTGTGGGCAAACGAAACTGACGACCCGTCAGAGCGTTGAGCCGCTGGATAAAAGCCTGGCAATCGCGGTAAGAGACAAACTCTACAGGCCAGTCGTCGCGCTTATATTTAGAACGGTTTTTACCCATCACGGCCTTCCAAAGGGCTTGAGTAACCTCGGTTTCGGCAATATAGAAATCGGCCACTTTTACGCGGTGGGCAGGCTTCTCGTCGGCTTCGGCAAGGGTATCGCCGGGAGCTGCGCCCATCATATACGACCCACCCTGGATATGCTTCATCGTAAACCGTACGCCATTGATATAGTAATGACGGTCTTGTGCCTGCGCGCCTGTGGCTACGACCAGCAGGAGGGCGACAGCGCCTACGCGCGCAGCGATAAACGGTGAGCGACGGGGCCCGACAGCCCACCAGATGACGCGTAACCACGCGATGGTCATGGTATACACATCGAGCCAGAAATTATCGTGGAAGAAACGATAGATGGGGGTAGGGCAAATGGCATCGACGGGCAGAATACAGAAGTTGACGAACAACAGCCAGTAGAGCACCCAGTCGAAACGGGTACGACGGGGCTGCAGCCAGAAGGCCATCTGATAACCGGCAAGGGTAATCATATAGGTGTGGGTTTCGGGGCTGTCGCTGAACAGAATGATATAACCCATCATGGCGGCGAGGGCCTCGACACGGAAACGGAAATCGTCCCAACGCTTGTAGCGCCAGAAGAACAGCGCGGAGAGGGCGGCGAGCACGGCCAACTGAACCAAGCGCAGATGGGGCAGCAGCAGGGACTTCAGCCCGCGCGCATAAAAAAGGCCGGAATAGTCGACGGCACTGCGATGGGAATCGTAGCTGGCCCACATGCTCTGATAGAGTGCAAACACATTGTCGAAAGCGGTATTGACCATCGGCAGCAACAGCAGCACCACGCCCCAGAAGAGGGCATAGCCGAAGTTGCGCAGCGTCTTGGGATAGCAGAACAGCAGGACAAGCTCGATGGCGCCGTAATACTTGGTGGTGGCGGATATCATGATGAGCAGCGTAGCCCAGAAGGGCTTGCCGCGCTCAAACAGCGTAAAGGCAAAGAGGAAGATATAAAGCACCACCATGTTATACTGGAAGCAGAAGGCACTCTGCAATATCAGCAAAAACAGGAAGAGGAAAATCTTCATGCGATAGGGGGCCAGCGCGCCGGGAAGGGTCTTGATAGAAAGGCAGAGCAGGCCGTAATTGAGCACATTCCACACGTAAGGCCCTAACCACTCGGGCAGGAGGAAGATAGGGGCATAGATGGTGGTGAACACGGGGGTGTAGAGAAACCAGATACTGCGGGTACTGACAAACTCCTGGGTGTAGGGGTCGATGCCGCTCCAGAAAAGGTTGGTGGCATCGTAATAGTCGTAGAAGTTAGTGGCGCGACCGCGAAGGGTCTCGATCGTTGTGGCGACAAGTACTATCACCAATCCCAGATAGAATATGTACTTCCCGTTGCGCATCGTTTAATAGAGGTTTTTGGGGAGTGCCGCTGAGGCGTGTTCAAAGTCGTCGGGGGTGTCGAGCTCGTACGAGAACAGGTCGGTGGTATCTACCACCTTGAAGGTGTGGCCCTGGGGGATGAGGCGCTCGAAGGCGCGCTCGTAGAAAATATCAATCAGGCCTTCTTCAAGAATCATCTGACGGAGCTCCTGATAGAGGGCCTCGGTATAGGCGGGGGTCATCTTCTCGATACCTACCGACTCGCCAATGGCGGCTTCGGGGCTGCACGTCTTGCTGATTTCGGTTATCTGGAAATCGCCATCGACCACAATCTTCATCTCTTCTTCGCCCAACTCATGG
>Ga0247609_10007326_pt1 | contig 10522 bp, 8 predicted proteins | sample 172DNAGHGlowgp2_FD_193487 | JGI IMG/M metagenome (GOLD analysis project Ga0247609, IMG submission 193487) | Sheep rumen microbial communities from Palmerston North, Manawatu-Wanganui, New Zealand - 1728 DNA GHGlow gp2 | ecosystem: Host-associated > Mammals > Digestive system > Stomach > Rumen ...
GAAGTAATGCCGACACGCTTATTCCTGTTGTTGCCTTTTCCTATCCGCCGAAACGCGCTCTTGTTATCAGGGAAGGAAAGCTTGTTTTCGAATATCCGGAGTTTATGGATTCGCGTTCGCAGGATCTTGAGAGCGAGTATCACGATGTGGGTCAGTTTTACTGTTTTAATATAGAAGCGTTTAAAAAGAACAGAAAACTTATGAAAGGCGAGATTCTTCCATATATTGTGGATGAGACCGAGGTTCAGGACATAGATAATGAGTCTGACTGGAAAATCGCGGAAATCAAGTATGAAAAATTAAAAATGACGGACAAATAAAAAGTTTTTTGCAAAATCGGAAAAAGCCCATAAAATAGGGCTACAGAGACAATTTTTACCCGATAAAATACAGGACAAAAGCCACCTATATTTTATCGGGTTTTTTATTTAATTTTATCGGGTTATAAAAAAGCAACAACAAAAGTATAATTTAAAGTACGATTAGCCGTATTGACGGCATAGTTTTATAGGAGGTAAAAAAATGAAAATGAAGAAATTCATTGCACTCGGCATGGCTGGTATGCTTAGTGCAGCAACCCTGGTTGGCTGTGACAAGGGTGGTGCTACAACACCTACACCTACTCCCGATGACAACGGTGGATCTACAGCTACATCAACTACTACTCCCGATGATGGTGGCGATGTAGTAGTAGAAGAAGAAAAAGAGTATTCTGAAGATGAAATCGTTAACTGGACCATGTTCATCGCAATGCCCGGTTCCGAAATCAACGACGGAAACGACATTCAGGAAATCATTGCAAAGAAGACCGGTGTAAGAGTTAAGGAAACTTGGCTTACAGGTCAGACAGCAGCAGAAGCTGTTGGTTCAATCCTTGCTTCAGGCGAACTTCCTACTTTCATCGATGCAGGTGAAGGATTTAAGGAACTTTACGAAGCAGATACTCTTGTAGCATGGGATCCTTACCTTGAGAAGTATCCTAACCTCAAGGAAATGTATTCCGATTATGAGTGGGATATGTTCCGTCAGGACGATGGAAAGATCTACTGGGCTAACGTATTCAACAACACATACGGCGAGTCAAAGGCTACAGGTCATAACGACGAAGCATTCTGGATTCAGGTTAGAGTACTTGAAGAGTTCGGTTATCCCGAAGTTAAGACTCTTGACGATTACTTCGATCTTCTTGAGAAGTACTATGCAGCTCATCCTACATTCGAGGATAAAGAAGGAAATACAATCAATATTATCCCTTACACAATCCTTTGTGATGACTGGAGATATTTCTGTCTTGAGAACGCTGGTCAGTTCCTCGATGGTTATCCCAACGATGGTTCTGTAATCGTAGATCCTAAGACAATGAAGATTGTTGACTACAATACAACACCCACTACAAAGACATACTTCGCTAAACTTAACGAAGAGTACAACAAGGGTATGATCGACAAAGAGTTCGCTACTCAGAAGTATGATGATTATATCAGCAAACTTTCTACAGGTGCAGTACTTGGTATGGTTGACCAGAACTGGGACTTCAACTACACAATTACTCCCGCTTTCGCATCATCAGGCTTAGCTGATTTAGGTTGCGAATATGTTCCTTTAGGACTTACTGTTGAAGGCGTTACAGAGCAGAGATGGCATACATACGGCGATACAGTAAACGCATCTTCAGGTTGTGCAGTTACAACAAGCTGCGAAGATCCTGACAGAGCATTCAAGTTCTTAAGCGATCTCCTTAACCAGGATATCCATGATCTCCGTTACTGGGGCGTTGAAGGCGTTGACTACTTAGTAGACGAAGACGGTATGTACTACAGAACTCAGGAAATGAGAGACAAACTTAACGATACATCTTACAAGGCATCTCACGTATGTAACTACTCATACATGCCTCAGTGGCTTGGAACAAGCAAAGACGGTAAGAACGCTATGCAGCCCGCAGAGCAGGCTTCAGAGTTCTATGCAGGTCTTTCAGAGCCTCTTGCAAACTGCTTCAAGGCATACAATGCAGGTGGTTATCCCGATATGATCGGTTCTGTCGAAGAAGATGTTAATGCTACACATCCTTGGTTCCCGATGTGGTCATGGTCCAACGAACTTAACAACGACACACCCGGTGGTGTTGCTTGGGGTAAGATGGGCGAGACAAAGCACAAATGGCTTCCCGCTGTAGTTATGTCCAAAGACTTCGAAGGTGAATGGGCTAAGTACATGGATGCATACAGTGCATGTAAACCTGAAGACTTCCTTAACGAAGCACAGGGCGTACTTGATGATCGTATGGCAGCATACAACGCAAACAAGTAATTCACATTACATCTTGTAAAAGAAATAAATAATTAATGAAGTGGCAACCATGGTTGTGTATAGCTGTGGTTGCCATTTTAAAGGAAAGGGAGGCTTAAAAATGGCAAACGAAGCGGATCAGATCGTCAATACTGAAGAAGCAGCAGTAGAAAACGAGATTAATGCCGAAGCCGAAACAACTGAAACCGCCGCAGAAACAGTTATAGCAGAAAATGTTGAGACGGTTACGGAAACTGCAGAATCAACCGAAGAGAACGCTGTTGATGCAGCTTATCAGGTTGAAAACTATGCCAAAGAGGCAATTGAACACGAATCTACACTTAGCGAAGCCCAGATTAAGGCTTTGTCAAAAAAGAGAATATCCAAAGGCGAATTAAAGAGACAGTGGATATTACTTGCAATAGGATTAATATTTGTTTTATACGGATTGTTATTCTACTATCTTCCTCTCGGCGGATGGATAATGGCATTCCAGAACTATAAGTTAAAGACAGGACTTTTTCACTCGAAATTTGTAGGCTTTGATAAATTCAAATTCATGTTTGAGTTTGATGTTTTCGAATGGGGTATGGAAACCACTGGAAACTTCTTCAAAGCCCTGAAAATATGGATAGACAAAGTTGTATTCGTAAGAGCTATCAGAAACACTCTCGGTATGGGTATTCTGAACCTTGCAACAACTTTTATTATGGCAATTATATTCGCCATCTTACTTAATGAAGTAAAGAATAAATTAGGAAAGAGACTGGTTCAGACAATTTCTTACCTGCCTCACTTCCTTTCATGGATTATTGTGTGCGGTATCGTTCATGACTCATTATCGGGTACAGGTATCGTAAATGAACTTTTAAGATTATTCCACATCGTGGATGACAGTTATAACTTCTTCGCTCACCCGGGGTGGTTCTGGCCGATAGTTGCCTTCGCCAATGTATGGAAGGAAACCGGTTGGAACGCAATCATTTATCTTGCAGCTATTACAGCTATCGATCCTTCGCTTTATGAAGCGGCTGAAATCGACGGCGCAGGCAGATGGGGCAAGATCAGATACATTACTATTCCGAGTATCGCACCTACAATCGTTATCTTACTCGTTATGAACTTAGGTAACCTTCTTAACTGTGGTTTCGAAGTTCAGTACTTACTCGGTAACGGTCTTGTACAGGATGTTGCACAGACCATCGATATCTACGTTCTTAACTGGGGTGTTGGACAGATGGACTACTCGTTAGGTACTGCCGCGGGTATATTTAAGAGTGTGGTTGCAATTATTTTAATTCTGATATTTAATACAGTGGCCAAGAAACTCGGTCAGGAAAGCTTGTTCTAGGAGGGTGAAAAGAATATGAAAATGAAAAAAGACGATTTCGCCCTCAATTATACAAACTCCCATGGCGGAGAGAAGATGAGCGACGAAGAATTAAAAACCATAAAAAGAATGGCTCGTAAGAACACCAGAAGGATGGACGGATGGGGATGGGCATTCGTAATATGCAATACGATTTTCCTCGTTTTATTCACCATTGTAACCCTTTATCCTGTTTGGAATACGGTAGCTTACTCATTTAACGACGGACTTGATGCCATCAGAGGCGGTATCTATTTATGGCCGAGAAAATTTTCAGTTGAGAGTTATTCTAAAGTTTTAAATATCCAGGGATTTGTAGTCGGTGCAAAGATTACGGTTTTAAGAACCCTTCTCGGTACACTGACATCACTTATTGCAAACGCTTTGCTTGCATTTGTTATAAGCCGTAAGAGATTTCTTTTCAGATCTTCTCTTTCACTCTTCTGGGTTATTACAATGTATGTTAACGGCGGTTTGATTCCCGTTATGTTACTTTACAGATATTTACATCTTACCAATACATTCTGGGTATACATCATTCCGGGAATGGTCAGTGCATTCAACGTAATGGTACTTAGAACATACATGGAAGATTTGCCGGATGAACTTGAGGAATCCGCTCAGCTCGACGGCGCAGGGTATATCACGATTTTCATTAAAATCATTTCTCCTCTGTGTAAACCCGTTTACGCAACAGTAGCTCTGTTCGTTGCGGTATGGCAGTGGAACTCATGGTTTGATGCAATGCTCTATAACCGTATGAAAACAGAATATACCACATTGCAGTACGAATTGATGAAACTGCTCAATTCGGTTACTCAGCAAAGCGGCAGTGCAAACGGTAATAACACAACAGCCGCTGCAAAGCAGGTAACACCTGTATCCGTAAGATCCGCAGCTACAGTTGTTACTATGGTACCTATCATCTGTATTTACCCTTTCTTACAGAGATACTTTGTAACCGGTCTTACAATCGGTGGCGTAAAAGGTTAACCAAATTTCTAAAATATATTTTAACCGCTTCGGAACTGCTTATTCCGGAGCGGTATTTTTTTAAGACGCAAGTCTGATTGAAAAAAGAACGGAATATATGATATAATTCCCGAAGATTTATTAAGCTTGAAGGGATTCCTTTATGAACATTTTTAAATTTGACAGTCCTGTAATGCAGTTTATGGGTAAGGTTGCGGATATGATTATCCTCAATCTCCTTACTCTCATATTAAGCATTCCCATAGTCACATTCGGCGCGGCTTATACAGCTAAATACTATGTGTCGATGAAGATTGTCCGTGGGGACGAAGGAACGCTTTTTAAACCGTATTTCAAGGCTTTTAAAGACAATTTTAAACAGGCTACGATTATTTGGATTATCCAGCTGGCAGTATTAATTCTCCTTGCACTTGACTGGCTCTGGATATTTAATAAGGGCTTCGGAAATGTCAACGAACTGTTTATTATAGCTCTCGGTGTGCTGACGTGTTTTGTGCTTTTTATTACGGCCACCATTTTTCCCTTCATTGCCAGATTTGAAATGAGCATAAAAGAAGCGTACAAAGGCGCAGGTCTCTTTTCGTTTCTTTATTTTATAAAACTTGCGTTTATCTTTGCACTAGAGATAATTACCGTTATTGCAAGTATCTGGTACGCGTCCTGGCTTCCCGCGATTCTTTTGTTCGGAACCACCACTTCGTTTTATTTTATGAACCTGGCACTCATAAAAGGCTTTAAAAAGATAGAAGCGAAGGTGGAAAACGAAGAGGCCCAAAAGGTTTCTGAAAAGCAGAATGAGGAAATGGAAGAAAAGGCCGAAGACTCTGAAAGCGCGCTCGGAGATACGATTGTTTTAAGACCTGACGAGCATACGGTCAAGGGCAAAATCGAGTCCGAAAGGCAGACTTTCAAATCACTGACATTTAAGGAAAAAGTGGATTTTATCAAGGATTACTATCTGCTTAAGATTATACTCGGTGTACTGGTCGGATTTTTCGCGCTGTGGTTTATATACGATGCTTTCATCGCACAGAAAGAAACGCTTTATTCCGGCGGACTTCTTTTATGCACGGTAACTGATGAAGGAAGAGAATACTTAACGGATGATTTCTTTGAAAGAATAGCTACAAAGAAGAGAAAACAGCAGGTAAATCTGTCGGAAGACCTTACGATGAGCCTGATAGAAGGCCAGGAAGTCAAGCCTGATTTTTCGCAGGATCAGAATCTGTTTGCGTATATCGTGGCCGGATATTACGATTACTTTTTCATAGATGCAAAGTACATCGATCATTATATCGAGCTTGACTGCTTTAAGGATATAAGCGAATATGCGGATAAGTACAATATTCCGGAAGAAGACAGATACATGTTTGTTAGCGCTGGTGCAAAAGAAGGTCTGGCGGAGGGTGAGGAACCGGTTGCAGATCTTGAAGCCATCAAGCTTCCCGATGAAGTATGCGAGAAAATAGGTGTTCAGAGTCTGACGGGCGAAGGCGTTTATGTGGTGCTTATTGTAAACGACAAGTCCAAGGAAAAAGATGACGCCTTTATGGAATACATATTCGAGTAAAAGATAAAGAAAAACGATGCTTTGGCATCGTTTTTTTATGCTTACATATCTTTATTCTGCAGGGGAAGAGACACTGTAAAAGTGCTTCCTTTGCCCGGGGAAGAGTCTACGGATATTCGTCCGTCCATCATTTCTACGATACGTTTTACGAGCGAAAGACCGAGTCCGTTGCCCGAAGTTGCATGCGACGTGTCACCCTGATAGAATTTTTCAAATATATGTCTTACGGTATCTTCGTTCATGCCCACACCGTTGTCCGATACGGAGACGAAAATCGCATCGTTGGCCCTGTGGCATAAAACCGTCACTGTCCCGTTTTCCTTGGTGAATTTAACGGCATTGGAGAATAGATTCATCCATACGTGGTATAAAAGATCCTTGTTCTGATAATAATCTATTTCGTCAAGATCCATGTCAATCGTTAGGTTCTTTTCGCTCCACTGTTCTTCCATCATCAGCATGCAGGTTCGTAGCTGCTCATCTAAACTGAAGGATTCCTTGTCGGACACGATTTCCTGTGATTCGAGTTTGGATAAAAGAAGAACGTTTGACGACATATTGGCGAGGTGTTCACTTTCGTCCATTATTATTTTGGCGAATTCGCTCTGCTGCTCCGCGGTCAGATTTCCTTTGTAAAGCTGCCTAGCAAAACCTCTTATCGAAATAATCGGAGTTTTGAATTCGTGTGAAAAATTGTGTATGAAATCGTTTCTGAAAATTTCCGTCGAAGAGAGCTCATGAGTCATATCGTCGAAAGCATTTACCAGATTACCGAGGTCGGATTTTTCGGTCAGGAAATTCGTGATTCCGTTAACATCGACGTCATAGTTGCCTTTTGCGACCTGCTCGGTGAGCTTGGTCAGCTTTCTTAAGGGATTAAAAAAGTTTCTGTTGATTACGACGGATAGGGTCGCAGACGACAGGTAACTGAATACAAGCACTATGATTGTAAGTTTAAGAGGTGTGATGCCCAGCCTGTCTTTTAGGGGAGTCAGATAAAGAATCATCATAATGCCGCCCGCCAGCACATTGGAGACGGTAAGGGCAAAAATCATAAAAAAGCTGATTCGAAAGATGATGCTTTCAATCAGCTTTTGTATCAGGTTTCCTGTTGCGGTTGTAATTTTTTTAAATGCTTTGCGCATATCAGTCCTTTTTAACGGCTTTGTATCCCAAACCTCTGACGGTAATTATTTCAAAATCGTCATTGTTCTTAAATCTGTCTCTTAATCTGTTTATATGAACATCCACTGTACGTTCTTCCGACTGCGTTTCCGAATCCCAGAATTCTTCCATCAGCTGCTTTCTCGTGAATGTTTTGTTCGGATATGAGAGAAGCTTAAACAGAAGCTGAAATTCCTTTCTCGGAAGTTCGTATTCCGTATCGCCTTCCCTTACGAGAAACGAATCATAAAAGAGGGTGGTTTTACCGATTACAAGCTCATGTTCCGCAGCGATGTGCGCTCTTCGCAAAAGCGCCTGTATGCGAAGAAGAAGCTCGACTTCGTCAATCGGTTTTACCATATAATCGTCGGTACCGGTTAAAAAGCCTTTTCTTATATCTTCCTGGCTGTCCTTGGCGGTAACCATGATAATCGGAATCTGCGAACCGGAGTTTCTTAATACTCTCGTAAAAGTAATACCGTCCATAACAGGCATCATAATATCCACGAGCGCCAGATCCACATGGGTTTCGTCGAGAATTTTAAGTGCCTGCTCGCCGTCGGTGGCATGCAGGGTATGGTAGCCGTTCTGCGTGAGAACGACTTCCATCAGTCTGGCGGTATTCTTATTGTCTTCAACGATGAGAATGTTAAACATAGGTTACTTACTGTTCGTTTGAGTTAGCCTTGGGAATGTTTAAGTATCTGACAATCTTCATGCTTCCGTTTTTGATAAATTCCTCGTTACGGAGTTTTACGATTGCAATACGCTTAAACATCGGGCGTTTATTGTTAATCTTTTCCTTAAGTGCGTTAAAGTATTCCTGATTGTCCAGATAATCTTCTTCGGGATAGATTTCTGCGACGATTTTGCCGTTTTCGTCGTAAACCAGTACTTCTCTGACAGCGGGATCGCGGGAGAAGTCTTCTTCAAGTTCTTCGGGAGAGAGGTTTTCGCCGTTTGAGAGAATGATAAGGTTTTTCTTACGTCCGGTAAGTGTGATAAAACCTTCCTCATCCACGTAACCCAAATCGCCCGTATGATACCAGCCGTCGATAATGACCGCATTGGTGGCTTCTTCGTCTTTGTAATAACCCTTCATTACATGGTCGCCCTTAAAGAGGATTTCGCCCTCTTCGGAGACTCTTACTTCGGTCTCGGGGATAGGAACTCCGACACTTCCGTCCTTGTGATGGAAAGGTCTGTTTACTGCGGTACAGGGGGAACATTCCGTAGTGCCGTATCCGTTTAAGATTTCGATACCCCAGGAACGGAATTCCTTAACATACATGGGGTCGAGCGCAGCACCGCCGCAGATGATATATTCGAGATTGCCGCCGAATACTTTGTGGATAGCGGAATATGTTTTCTTTCTGACATCCACACCGGTCTTAAGGAGCAAATCGGTTGAAGCCATAAGACCTTTGGTAGCGGCTGTTTTGCCTTTTTTGTCGATTTCCGCCCAGATCTGTTTGTGGAAAAATTCAACAAACATGGGAACCATAAAAATGGTCTGGGGTTTGAAATCCTGTAAATTTTTCTTTACGTACTTCGGTGACTTGTTGATGTAAATAGGCTCTTCATAATCGAACGCCATAAAGATACCTACAATAAGACCGAAAGCATGGTGGAAAGGAAGTATTGCAAGAACATTTCCCGAAGGTTTGTACAGCTGACAGGTACGGTTTAATTCAAATGCAATGTTGTGATTCGTAAGTTCGACACCCTTGCTCTTGCCCGAAGTTCCGGATGTGAAAAGAATCGCAGCGGTTTTCTCGGGAATTATCCGGTATGTAAGGAAATCGTTGTTCTTGTCGCGAAGAAGTTTTCTTCCTTCGTAAAGAATGGTATCGAAAGTTCCGAGATCAAATACCTTTTTGACGAGTTTGGGATCAACCTTTTCAACATACTGGTCGGTTACCATGGCATAGTCTACATCGGCGAGCTTGAGAAGTTCGGAGATTTCGTTGGCGGGAAGTGACTTGTCGATTGCAACCGCAACGTTTCCGCCGTTAACACATGCAAGGAAAGCAACGAGCCATTCGTATGAGTTCTTTCCGATGATTGCCACATGTTTATCTTTGATTTTGTTTTTGTACATCCATGTTCCGAATGCGTTGATGTCTTCTTTTACGTCGTGATAGGTTTTACGCATTTCACCGGTTTCGCAGGGGTATACAAAAGCAATTTTATCGGGTGAGTCCGCTGCCTTTGTAAGAATCAGGTCCTTTAAATCCGAGATATCTTCAAGCGTGTCATAGTAAGGGTATTTTTTGTTTTTCATTTATCTTTTCCTTTCGGTAATTTTTGATAGAAAACACTGATAAAATAATGAGTACACCGAGTACAATTATACTAAATTCGGGAGTTTATAACAAGTCAAAATCCTTTCTTTCAGATAATCCCCGCATCCTTTAAAGCCTTCTTAAAATCGGTTATTTTCATATCGTACGAATCGATGACCGAAAGAAGTTTTTTTGTGTCGGCTACGGAGTGATAGCTGCCTTTGCCCGATACTTTTTTCTTTATTTCGGGCCATCTGGGATAGTATTCAAAGGCTTCCATGAATAAGTCGATGGCGTTTCTGTCAAGATTATCGTAACTGGAGGCTAAGGTCTCTCCGTCGCCTTCGGTTACCAGCCTTCTTGCTATCACATAACCTTTGTCGAGGGCCGCATCCATATAGTGGAGCGTGACTCCCCTGGGGGTGTCTTCGGCGATACTCCAGAGGTTGGGAGAAGCACCGCGATTGTAAGGCAGATACGAGTTATGCAGATTAACCACATTTCCGCCCAGGGCGGATAATATCTCTTCGGGTAAAATATATTTGTAGGTGTAGCTGACGGCCAGATCGAAGTTTCCGTTTTCGCAAAATGGAACACTGAGCCTTTCGCTCATTCTTACGACTTCGTGACCTTTTTCCTCTAGCTTCGCAAAGAGTGGAAGGGCGCAGTCGTTATTGTATAAACCGAGTATTTTCATTTTTGATCCTTTCTGAAAAAGGGCTATTTTAAAAACTCTTCGGTAACGGGTTCGCCGCGTTTAAGGCTTCTTACGGCTTTCTTTCCTATAAGTTCGTTCAGATGCTTGGGCAGAATTCCGTAGCCTGGACGGATGGCCTTTATGTTTTCGTATGT
>Ga0247609_10007328_pt1 | contig 10522 bp, 7 predicted proteins | sample 172DNAGHGlowgp2_FD_193487 | JGI IMG/M metagenome (GOLD analysis project Ga0247609, IMG submission 193487) | Sheep rumen microbial communities from Palmerston North, Manawatu-Wanganui, New Zealand - 1728 DNA GHGlow gp2 | ecosystem: Host-associated > Mammals > Digestive system > Stomach > Rumen ...
CTCCATGACCTGGCTGATGGTACCTGAGCGAGTCGTGTTGGGACAAGCAATGATTTCGAAGGTGTCACCCTCGGAGAAGGGGATGTAACGCAAGGAGTCGGCTACGAAACCCTCGTAGTTGTAAAGAGAGTCCTGCAGCGAAACCCAGATAGTATCGCGCTTGAAGTTCTGCAGACCGTTAGCTGCGATGGCTGCTGCATCACCGCTATTAACGATGGCTGCTGCTTTAGCTTCGGTCAGGCCCTTGTTCATCTGGTCCTCAGTAAGCAAGCCCTGCTTCATGACAACAGGCAGTTTGCCTTCCTTGACGAACTTGATAAGTTCAGACCAATCTGCGCAATAGACACCATCATGCTGAGCCTTGTAGGCTTCCTCTGCACTACGAATCTCCAAAAGACGTGCCTTTACCACATTCTCTCTGGCTGCGACAGTTGCGTCGAAGTCCTCGGTATCCTTGATGCTACGCCAGCAAATGAAGAGCAAACCGGCTACACAGATACCTAAAATAAGATTTATTACCTTTTTCATACGATATATGTGATTTATTTTGTATATTCGCATCGCAAAAGTAAAAAGAATTATTCATATATCCACCAAAAAGGTCTTTTTTTTATAAAAGAATGGCAATAAGTGATGATTTAGGTGCCCTAATCAGGGAGAACTTTGACCATAATCCGACGAAAGAGCAGGAAAAAGCAATCATTTTGCTTGCCGACTTCTTGCTTTCAAGAGAGCGTGATGCAGTTTTCCTCCTTAAAGGGTATGCTGGCACGGGCAAGACTTCCCTTCTGGCTGCTTTGGTTCGAACGCTCGGACAACTGCAGCAAAGGGTCATGCTGCTTGCCCCAACAGGTAGGGCGGCAAAGGTTTTGTCGTCTTACGCGGGTGTGCCTGCGTTCACTATTCATAGGAAGATCTATCGGCAGAAGTCAATCACGGATATGGATGTCTTTCAGAACGACATCAACCTTAAGCAGGATACGCTCTTCATAGTGGATGAGGCGTCGATGATTGCGAATGATGCCCACGACAGTACAGTCTTTGGAACTGGCCGTCTGCTCGACGATTTGATGCATTACGTCTATTCCTGCGAAGGCTGCCGACTCGTGCTTGTGGGCGACACGGCACAGCTTCCGCCAGTCGGCGAGGAAGAGAGTCCGGCCCTGAGCAAAATGATGCTCGAGGGCTATGGGATGGAGGTGACGGAGATCCAACTGACCCAAGTTGTCCGTCAGCTCGAGGAATCCGGCATCCTTTGGAACGCCACGATGCTCAGAAGCCTCATCCAAAACGACGAAATGTTCGAGTTCCCCAAACTGAGGGGCAAGAGTTTTCCTGACGTCAAAGCTCTTCCTGGAGACGAACTCATCGAGGCGCTCGAACAGAGTTACCGTAACTACGGAACCGACGGAACGATAGTCGTGACCAGAAGCAACAAGCGAGCCAACCTATTCAATAATGGTATCAGGGCACGCATCCTCGACTATGAGGAGGAACTTTCGAGCGGAGACTTGATTATGGTGGCGAAGAACAACTACTATTGGACTGAGCGAGAGCAGGCTGCGAACGGTGTTGCGCCAGATACGATGGCCTTTATCGCAAACGGAGATGTGGCGGTTGTCCGACGCCTTCGAAACGAGAGGTCGTTCTACGGATTCCACTTCATCGACGCGACCATCACATTTCCTGACTATGAAGACAAGGAGATGGAAGTCACAATCCTGCTTGATGCCCTTCAGAGCGAAGCGCCAGCCCTGACCAGACAACAGCAGGAAGCCCTCTTCAACGGCGTTTGGGAGGACTATCCTGAGATGACAAATCGACGAGAAAGGATGAAGTGTTTGCGTCAGGACATCTATTACAATGCCCTGCAAATCAAGTATGCCTATGCCGTAACCTGCCATAAAGCTCAGGGCGGACAATGGGAGCACGTCTATATCGACCAAGGTTACATCACGGAGGAAATGCTTACGCCAGACTACTTCAGATGGCTCTATACCGCCATCACAAGGGCTACGGAGCAGGTCTATCTGGTGAATTGGCCCGACTCTGCCCTGAGTGATGCTGAAACGTAACACTGTTAAAATCCGAACGTCACACTATACGATTGCAATCGTCACACTATGCGTTTGCGAACGTCACACTTGATCTTTTGAAACGTCCAACTCCATAACTGGGAGCGAACCTCTTTTTTCGCACAATTAAGGCAAAAAAACAAAGCAAACGACGGCTTTCTCATATATTTTTACTATCTTTGTACTCTGAACTTAAAGCAAACCCACAGGAATGAACATACTCGTCACAGGAGCAAACGGACAGTTGGGCAACGAGATGCGCATCGTGGCTAAGGACTCGTCGGACCGTTACATCTTCACCGATGTCACGCAGCAAGAGGGCGTGGAGACCACGTTTCTCGACATTACGGACCTCGAAGCCATTCGGGCCTTGGTGAAGAAAGAAGGTGTGCGAGCCATCGTGAACTGTGCAGCCTGGACAAATGTAGATGCAGCCGAGGCTCCAGAGAATCGCGCCCTTGTCGAGAAACTCAATGCCGAAGCCCCAGAGAACTTGGCTCGCGCCATGAAGGAAGTTGGGGGTTGGTTCGTGCAAATATCGACCGACTATGTGTTCGGCAAAGAGCCTTACAACACACCTTGCCGGCCCGATCAGCAGGGAACTCCGACTGGTGTCTACGGCGAAACGAAGAAGCAGGGCGAGGAGCGAATCAAGGAAGTGTTCAGCAACTCAGCAGACTCTAATGGTGGCTTCGTCATCATTCGCACAGCCTGGCTCTACAGCGAGTTCGGCAAGAACTTCTGCAAGACGATGCTTAACCTCACCCAGACCAAGCCGCAACTCAAAGTTGTCTTCGATCAATGCGGCACTCCGACGTATGCTCTCGACTTGGCAAACGCCATTCAGGTCATCCTCTCGAAGCCCGTACAAGGCATCTATCACTTCTCCAACGAAGGCGTTTGCTCGTGGTACGACTTCACACAAATGATTGCGCGAATCGCCCACCACAAGGACTGCGACATCCGTCCCTGCCTGTCCTCGGAATATCCCAGTCCCGTGAAGCGTCCCGCCTACTCCGTCCTCGACAAACGCAGCATCCGGGAAACCTTCGGCATCGAGGTTCCGTATTGGGTCGATTCGCTCGAAAAATGCATCTCTAACATTCAAAAACAACAAACGAATGGAAGTAATTAAGACCGCCATCGAAGGCTTATTCATCATAGAACCACGCATCTTCAGGGATGCTCGCGGGTACTTCTTCGAATCGTTCTCGCAGAGAGAGTTTGAGGAGAAAGTAGGCCCCATCAACTTTGTGCAGGATAACGAAAGCATGTCCTCCTATGGGGTGATGCGAGGACTGCACTTCCAACGCCCACCTTATACACAAAGCAAGCTTGTCAGGTGTGTGAGAGGAGCCGTCCTGGATGTGGCCGTCGATATCCGAAAAGGGTCTCCCACCTACGGACAACACGTCGCCGTCGAACTCACAGAAGAAAATCATCGTCAGTTCTTCATTTCGAAAGGCTTCGCTCACGGTTTCGCCGTACTGAGCGAGACTGCCGTCTTCCAGTATAAGTGCGATGAGTTCTACCATCCGGAAGCAGACGACGGTATCGCCATAACAGACCAAAGCCTCGGCATCGACTGGCGAATCCCGATGGAAAAGGCAATCCTGAGCGAAAAAGACACGAAGCATATTAACCTGAAGGACTTTGATAGTCCGTTCACATACCTTATATAATTATGAAACTCAACATCGTCATAACCGGTGGAGCCGGTTTCATCGGCAGTCACGTAGTACGCCTCTTTGTCAACAAGTACCCGGAGTACAAGATCATCAACCTAGACAAGTTGACCTACGCAGGCAACCTCGCGAACCTGAAAGACGTTGAGGACAAGCCCAACTACAAGTTCGTGAAGATGGACATCTGCGACTTCGACGCCTTCTACAAACTGATGCAAGACGAGAAGATCGACGGCATCATCCACCTCGCAGCAGAGAGTCACGTGGACCGCAGCATCAAAGATCCGTTCACCTTTGCTCGCACGAATGTCATGGGAACACTCTCCCTCCTGCAAGCTGCCAAGCTCTATTGGGAAAGTCTGCCAGAGAGGTACGAAGGCAAACGCTTCTATCACATCTCGACCGACGAGGTGTACGGGGCTCTGGAAATGACCAACCCTGAAGGCATCAAACCGCCTTTCACCACGACAGCCAGCAGTTCGGAGCATCACTTGGCCTACGGTAAGGACTTCTTCTACGAGACAACGAAGTACCAGCCCCACAGTCCGTACTCCGCTTCGAAAGCCTCCAGCGACCACTTTGTCCGCGCTTTCCACGACACTTACGGCATGCCGACCATCGTCACGAACTGCTCCAACAACTACGGACCCTACCAGTTCCCAGAGAAACTCATCCCTCTCTTCATCAACAACATACGCCATCGCAAACCTCTTCCCGTTTATGGTAAGGGCGAGAACGTGCGCGACTGGCTCTATGTCGAAGACCACGCTCGTGCCATCGACACAATCTTCCACAAAGGGACCATCGCCGAAACGTACAACATAGGCGGCTTCAACGAATGGAAAAACATTGATATCATCAAGACAGTCATCAATACAGTTGACCGCTTGCTTGGCCGTCCCGAAGGAGCCGACATGGACCTCATCACCTACGTTACAGACAGGCTTGGTCACGACGCACGCTATGCCATCGACTCCACCAAACTGCAGAAGGAACTTGGATGGGAGCCGTCGCTTCAGTTCGAAGAGGGCATCGAAAAGACCGTCAAATGGTACCTCGAGAACGAGGCTTGGATGGACAACATCACAAGCGGCGACTACGAGAAGTACTACGAGGAGATGTACAAGAATCGCTAAGCAAAACAAGTGTTCATCACTTCCAGATTCAACCCCAAAGGCCTGCAGCTGCAGCTGGTGTTGTTCCTGACAACAGCTTTAGCTCTGTGTACTCCCGCGTTTGGAGGCAAGAAGGATGTCATTATCACCATCGCGGTGGCAGGTGTCTTGCTTGCCATTGCCGCCTGCATTTGGGCTTTCCTGTTGAAGACAATCACAGTCATGGATCAGGAATTGGAAGTGAAACATACCTGTCTGCCCTTCCTGAAGCGTTACTATCGGCTGGCAGAATTTGACTCCTTTATTATAGAAGAAGACGGAATATACGAGACGTTCTGCCTGCTCATCCAAGGGAAGCGGGCCGTCAAGCTGTCGTCAAAAATCTACAAGAACTATGCGGAGCTGAAGGAAGCGCTTTCGGTGGTCGGCCTTAAGGAATGGGGAACGGATGCCAATCGCGCAGTCGATTCTGTGTTTGCCAAAAGCCATCTCGCCGCCACCTTCGTGCTGTTCCTCTTAGTCCTCCTCTTTGTTGCCATTCCCATTATTGAGTATGTCGAAGACGGACAAGTGACGAAGAAGTCTTATCTCCTTGTTTTGACAGGCGGACTGATGTTCGTCTCCTTCTTCCTCTACGCGCTCTCCTGCTGCAAACGGCTCACCGTCTGGCGCGGACATCTGGAAGTAAGGAACCTGCTGACCCCATGGAAGGTGGACTACTACTCACTCGACGACTTCGACTTCGCCTTGGAGGTCGTCACCCCATCGCACTTTGAGGAGGAGAAGTCGTTGTGGCTTGTCCGCGACAACAAACTGGCTCTCAGCATTCCAAAGAACGTCTATGCAAACTACGACGTGTTGGAACATGCCATCGGCATCGTGCCGTCCGAGACAATTAAGATGAGCTACTTCAAGAAGCTCAAATATCATTTAGGTAACACAATTGATTTCTGAGGAAGACATCAAAAGTAATACCCCCCCAAAAAGAAGCACCCAAACGACCAGATTTGAGTGCTTCCTTTTTTATGTTATGCTTTTATGCCGTGAGAAGCTCAATTAGTTTCTCTACGGCGGCATGTATTCCTTCGGTGTTCTTGCCACCAGCTGTGGCGAAGTGAGGCTGGCCGCCTCCACCACCTTGCATCAGTTGAGCTGCCTCGCGAATGTTCTTGCCAACGTTCACACCTGCTGCGACGGCACTATCCGAAGCAGCCGCTGTGAGCAAAGGCTTGCCGCCAGCAACGGAACCAATCACTACGATACTGTTCTCCACCTCTGCCCGAAGTTGGAAAGCTATGTCCTTAACAAACTCAGGACCAAGTGGCGTGATAGCTTTCAAGACCTTGAAGCCGTTGATCTCTTCCTGTTTTGCGAGCATTTCCTTCTTGAGGTCAGCAGCCTTTTCGCGCATGATGTCTTCCACTTGCTTCTTGAGGTCGGCATTGTCGCTGATAGCCTTCTGGATGGTTCCTACCAAGTCGGGAGCGTTGTTGAAGAGTGCTCTGAGACCCGTTATCATGTCCTGCAGCTTGTCCATCTGCTCTTCAACTGCCTTGCCGGTAATGGCTTCGATACGACGCACACCAGCAGCAATACTGCTTTCCGACACGATGCGAACCATACCGATGCAGCCCGTACTGCTTGCATGACAACCGCCGCAGAACTCGACACTCGTGCCGAACTGGATGACGCGAACCTTGTCTCCATACTTCTCACCAAAGAGAGCGATGGCTCCGAGCTTCTTCGCTTCCTCGATTGGAGTGTCGCGATATTCCTGAAGAGGCAGGTTCTGACGGATGCGTTCATTAACCAAATGCTCCACTTCACGCAGTTGTTCGGGCGTAACCTTCTCGAAATGAGAGAAGTCGAAGCGAAGGTAATCAGGTGTTACGAGCGAGCCTTTTTGCTCAACATGATTGCCGAGAACCTCTTTGAGGGCTTCGTCAAGGAGGTGCGTACAAGTGTGATTTGCCTCGATGGCACGGCGACGTTCCACATCCACACAAGCCATGAACTCGGCTTCGGGATTGCTTGGGATGCGCTCCAGCAAGTGAACACTCACGCCATTCTCTTTCTTGGTGTCAATCACCTTGATGGTCTCCTGTTCATTACAGATGACGCCAGAGTCGCCGACCTCGCCACCCATCTCTCCGTAGAAAGGTGTCTGGTCGAAGATTGCCTCGTAAACGACGCCTTTCTTCTGCTTGACCTCGCGATATTTAACAATGTGGCAAGTGTATTCTGTGTAGTCGTAACCCACGAACTTCTGTTCCAACTGATCGCTGATAACGACCCAATCTCCTGCCTCAACTTGGGCAGCATTACGGGCGCGCTCTTTCTGCTTCTGCATTTCGGCGTTGAATCCGGCTTCGTCAACAGTGAGACCATTCTCGCGACAAATCAATTCGGTGAGGTCGAGAGGGAATCCATAAGTGTCGAAGAGCGTGAAAGCCTTCTCGCCGGCAATGCCTGTCTGACCTGCAGCCTTTGCCTCCTTCATCACGCCATCCAGCAGTTTGATGCCGGTTTCGAGTGTGCGGAGGAAGCTTTCCTCCTCTTCCTTCATCACTTTAGTAATGAGTTCTTTCTGGCCCTCGAGTTCCGGATAGGTTGCTCCCATTTCCTGAATGAGGACGGGCAAGAGGCGATAGATGAAGGCTTCCTTCTGTCCGAGGAAGGTATAGGCGTAGCGAACGGCTCTGCGAAGGATTCGACGGATGACGTAACCTGCTTTCGCATTGCCAGGAAGCTGACCGTCTGCGATGGAGAAGGCTATGGTGCGAAGGTGGTCGGCCACTACTCTCATAGCCACATCGATGTCCTCCTTCTCGCCATAACGGAAGCCGCTGAGGTCGCCGATGGCTTTGATGATGGGCTGGAAGACGTCAGTATCGTAGTTGGACTGCTTGCCCTGAATGGCGCGAACCAGTCGTTCGAAGCCCATTCCAGTGTCGATCACATTCATTCCAAGGGGTTCGAGATGTCCGTCAGCCTTGCGTTCATACTGCATGAAGACGATGTTCCAGATCTCGATGACCTGCGGATCATCCTTGTTGACGAGTTCCCTTCCAGGAACCTTAGCCTTTTCTTCAGCCGAACGACTGTCGAGATGAATCTCCGAGCAAGGTCCGCAAGGGCCTGTGTCGCCCATTTCCCAGAAGTTATCGTGCTTGTTGCCGTTGATGATGTGGTCAGCAGGAACATGCTTCAACCAATAGCCTGCAGCCTCATCATCGCGGACGAGATTCTCTTCAGGACTGCCCTCGAAGACCGTCACATAGAGGTCCTTGGGGTCGAGCTTCAGCACATCAACGAGGTATTCCCACGCCATATCGATGGCTCCCTCCTTGAAATAGTCGCCGAACGACCAGTTGCCGAGCATCTCGAACATAGTGTGGTGATAGGTATCATGCCCCACTTCCTCCAGGTCATTGTGCTTTCCACTCACTCGCAGACACTTCTGCGAGTCTGCACGTCGGCGGGGTTCCGGGTCGCGAGTGCCAAGTATGATGTCCTTCCACTGGTTCATACCTGCATTGGTGAACATCAGGGTCGGGTCGTCTTTCACAACCATCGGAGCAGAAGGGACGATTTTGTGTCCCTTAGACTCGAAGTATTTCAGGAACGAGTCGCGTATCTCATTTGCTGTCATAGCCATAAATATTATGTTTCTTTGTTAATCTTTTCCGAAAATTTTTGCAAAGATAAAATGTTTTGCGTACTTTTGCAAAGAAAAACGAGCTAAAAGGTCTTTAATCGAGCATTATGGTATACAATCCGAACAAAGAGCTTAAGAAATACTATAGTATTTCGGAAGTAGCAGAGGAATTTAACGTAGCAGAGTCGTTGTTGCGTTTCTGGGAAAGAGAGTTCCCCAACATCAACCCCAAAAAGGGCAATCGAGGTGTCCGCCAATACACTAAGGAGGACATCGACGAGGTGCGCCTCGTCTACAATCTGCTCAAAGTTCGCGGCATGAAAATTGCAGCTGCCAGAGAGATTCTGAGCAAGAACAAGAAGGCGGCCAGCGACGCTTCGGAAATCATAGACCGCCTTCAAAGCATCAAGGCCGAGTTGCAGGAAATCAGTCGCGAACTGAAGGAACTCTGAACGACTACAGCGACGATGGCAAACGTATAGTGTGACGATTGCAATTTACTAGTGTGAAGTTTGCAATTTACTAGTGTGAAGTTTGAGATTTACTAGTGTGAAGTTTGACAACTACTCTGCCCACATCTGAAACAAGAAAAAGCGAAGTCATTCCGACCTCGCTTTTTTCGTGGGCGCTGAGGGATTCGAACCCCCGACCCTCTGCTTGTAAGGCAGACGCTCTGAACCAGCTGAGCTAAGCGCCCTGAAGAACCGCTTTCTTTCGAAAAGCGCTGCAAAGGTACGACAATCCCCTGATTCCTGCAAGTTTTTCGCCAAAAAAGTTTAACAGAAAAGCACGAAGAGTTAATAAAAGAAGATTTTCTAAACTCTAAACTCTAAACTCTAAACTTTTTTTCGTACCTTTGCACGGAATTTACACATCTTATATTTATAAGGAAGCGAAATGAAGCATTTCAGACTTATCGACAACCTGATGGGGTGGCTCACCTTCGCCATCGCTGCATTCGTCTATTGCAGCACGGTCGAACCTACCGCCAGTTTCTGGGACTGCCCCGAGTTTATAACGACAGCTTACAAGCTGGAAGTAGGTCACCCGCCTGGGGCACCTTTCTTCATGCTTACTGCCAACCTGTTCACCCAATTTGTGAGCGATCCGACGAAAGTCGCGCTGATGGTCAACATGATGAGTGCCCTGTTCAGCGCAGCCTGCATCATGTTCCTCTTCTGGAGCATCAGCCATCTCACAAGGAAACTGATTGGAGAGAACGGAAGAGTGCAGAATCTGGCCCAACTCATAACGGTCGAGGCAAGCGCTTTGACTGGAGCTCTGGTCTATACCTTCAGCGACACCTTCTGGTTCAGCGCAGTCGAAGGCGAGGTTTATGCTTACAGTAGCCTCTTCACGGCAGTTGTCTTCTGGCTGATGCTCAAGTGGGAAGACCACGCAGACGAGCCTGGAAGCGACCGTTGGCTCATCCTCATCGCCTATCTGACTGGCCTGAGCATCGGCGTCCACCTGCTGAACCTGCTCTGTCTGCCAGCCCTCGTCCTCATCTTCTATTATAGAAAGGTGAAGAATGCCACAATGAAAGGTGCGCTCTTCTGGTTGGCCGGAAGCGCTCTACTCATTTGTGCCGTACTTTATGGCATCGTGCCAGGCATCGTGAAGGTTGGCGGTTGGTTCGAACTCCTCTTTGTGAACGAGCTGAATATGCCTTTCAACACAGGCGTTATCGTGTATATCGCTCTGCTGGTCGGCATTGTACTTTGGAGCATCTGGGAAACCGTCAAGCAGAAGAGCCGCAACCGAATGACACTCTCTTACCTGCTGAGTGTGGGCATGTTGGGCATTCCTTTCTACGGTTATGGTTGGAAGAGTATTGTCTTTGGCATAGTTGTACTGGCTCTGCTCTACCTTGCTCTTCGTTGGAAGAAAGAGGGCAAGCCCCTCATCTCAGCCCGACTGATGAACACTTCGCTGCTCTGCATGCTCATGATCATGATTGGCTACAGTTCTTATGCCGTGATAGTCATC
>Ga0247609_10007329_pt1 | contig 10522 bp, 8 predicted proteins | sample 172DNAGHGlowgp2_FD_193487 | JGI IMG/M metagenome (GOLD analysis project Ga0247609, IMG submission 193487) | Sheep rumen microbial communities from Palmerston North, Manawatu-Wanganui, New Zealand - 1728 DNA GHGlow gp2 | ecosystem: Host-associated > Mammals > Digestive system > Stomach > Rumen ...
GAAACACAGCTTTTTGCTGCCGATCAGGCTCCTGTATCTGCAAGTGTTATCTTAAAAACGACCCCTTCAAGTACACTTATGACAGATAAAAAACGAATCCAGGGTATTCAGCGTCTCATTTTGTCTGCTGTAGAAGGTCTTAAAGAAGAATATCTCATTATTACCGATACCGAAGGAAATCAGATAAATGATTTTGAAGGTATGGCAGAATATGACAGACTTTCTCTTACGGAAAAAACAGAAAAGTTTAAGCTCAAGTATGCTACAGAAATCCGTGCAAAAATCTTAAATCTTTTCCAGAATACTTACGGTCAGGATCGCTGTCGTGATATGGTTGTTACTATTGAGATGGATACTTCTCAAAGAACAAGCTCTTCTACTGAATATAGTCCTATTGTAATCAAGCAGGATAACCCTGATACACCATATGATGATTCTGAATTCCGTGATACACTTCCTGTAAGTGAACAGACAATCGAAAAAGTATGGCAGGGTACAGGATATAATCCCGAAGGTCCTGCCGGTGTAGAAGGACAGACTCCTCCTGTATATTCCGATATGTCTAATGTAATCGGAAAATCAACCGAAACAGGAAAAACTATAAATCATGCTCTTAACACAAAGCAGACAAACGAAATCTCTGCTCCAAAAATCGATAAGATTGCAGTTTCTGTAAACCTTGATGGTAAATGGAAGCTGCTTAAAGATAAAAACGGCAAACCAATCATAAACGAAGAGGATGGCTCTCTTAAACGTGAATATACTGCACTTACTCAAAATGAAATTGCAGATGCAGAACGTTCCATTCAGGGGGCAATTGGTTATGACAGAAATCGCGGAGATACTGTAGTTGTAACTAACATGGCATATGACCGCGACAAGGAACATGCCGACGAGGATGCAGCTTACTTTGCAAAGATCCAGCGACAGAGAATGATTGTTCTTATTCTTATTGCTGTTGTTGTTGTTCTTCTTGGATTTATCCTCTTCCGTGTTATCAGTAAAGAAATTGAACGCCGCCGCCGCGAAAGGGAAGCACGTCTTCTTGCAGAGCAGCAGGCCGCCCGCGAAAGAGCTCTTTGGGATGCCAAAGAAGATGGTATGGAAGTTACAATGTCTGTCGAAGAAACAAGACGTATGGAACTCCAGGAAAATGCTATTACTATGGCAAAAGAGCATCCTGAAGATGTTGCAATGCTCATTAGAACTTGGTTGATGGAGGAATAAAATGGCTGACGAAGATTTATCATCTGCAGACAAACCAAAAGGTTCAAATCCTAAGCCTGTACCAAAGCCTGGTAGCCTTAAGCCTGCGGGCTCCGGCTCATCCTCAAAGAAAAATCAAAAGGATTATAAAAGTTTAACTGGTCGCCAGAAAGCCGCTATTTTCTTAATTTCGCTTGGACCAGAAGTTTCTGCCGAAATCATGAAGCACCTTCGCGAAGATGAAGTAGAAACCCTTACATTTGAAATTGCACGTCAGGAAAAAGTAAACCCTGATTTTAAGGATGCTGTACTTGAAGAGTTCCAGGAGCTCATGAATGCTCAGAACTTTATCACTACCGGTGGTATTGATTATGCCCGCGAACTCCTCGAAAAATCTTTGGGTTCTCAAAAGGCTATCGATATTATCAACAGACTTACCTCATCCCTCCAGGTTCGTCCTTTCGATTTTATCCGCCGTACAGACCCTGCACATTTGCTCAACTTTATTCAGCAGGAATATCCGCAGACAATTGCCTTGATTCTCGCTTACCTGGAGCCTGGAAAAGCTGCCGTTATCTTGCAGAACCTGCCCGAAGAAATGCAGGCCGAAGTTTCAAAACGTCTTGCAACCATGGACCGAACCTCTCCTGAAGTTTTGCGTGAAGTTGAACGAGTATTGGAAAAGAAGCTTTCAACTCTGTCTTCAGAAGACTATACTGCTGCCGGTGGTGTTGAGGCTATCGTAGAAATCTTGAACCTTGTAGACCGCTCTTCAGAAAAGTCTATTATCGAATCTCTGGAAGAAGACGATCCGGATCTTGCCGAGGAAATCAAAAAGCGAATGTTCGTATTCGAAGATATCGTTATGCTCGACAACCGTGCTATTCAGAAGGTACTCCGCGATGTCGATCAGCAGGAACTCGCAAAAGCGCTTAAGTCTGTTGATACCGAAGTTCAGGATAAAATCTTTGGAAATATGTCTAAGCGTGCCGCAAGTATGCTTAAAGAAGATATGGAATTCATGGGACCTGTCCGCTTGAAGGATGTTGAAGAGTCTCAGCAGAAGATTGTATCTATCATCCGTCGTCTCGAAGATAGTGGTGATATCGTTATTGCCCGCTCCGGCGAGGACGAACTCGTAACCTAAAATCGGACTGAAGTAAGGAAGTAATTTTTATGGCAAAATCTGTTTTTCGTCCTGGTGAAACAAAGGTAGAAGGTGATAAGGTAATGCTTCCTCTGGTGCATAATTATGCGCCTGTAGAAGAAGAAGTGCCTGTAATTCAAGAAGAATATACGGGTCCTACTGCAGAAGATTTACGCAAAGAAGCAGAAAACTTTAAAGTTCAGTGGGAAAGTGAAAAGCAGAAAATGCTTGCACAGGCCCAGGCTAGTGCAGATGATATTGTTAAGAAAGCAGAAGATGCCGCCTTTGCCGAAGTAAAACGTCAGACAGATGAAGCAGCCGTTATTAAAGCCGACGCCGAAAATGAAGCTCAGAATATAATTGCAAGGGCAAAAAATGAAGCTGCACAGATAATTGCAGATGCCGAAGCAGAAAGAGACCGTCTTCATAATGAAGCACAGACAAACGGTTATGAAAAGGGTCATCAGGAAGGTTATGAAAAAGGTGTTGCCGAGGTAGACCGACTTGTAGACCGCATGCATAGAATTCTTGAAGCTGTAATGCAGCGCCGTGAAGAAATCCTTGCCGATACAGAAAGTCAGATTGTTGAACTTGTAATTTTGATGGCCCGTAAGGTTATTAAGATTCTTTCTGAAAATCAAAAAAACGTAGTTATGGCAAATACTCTTGCTGCCCTTAAAAAAGTTAAGACCCGCGGAGAAGTTACTCTTCGTGTAAATCTTGAAGATGTTAAGCTTACTTCGGAGCATGCACAGGAATTTATTCAGCACGTTGAAAATGTAAAAGGTATTACTGTTCTTGAAGATTCTTCTGTTGAACGCGGTGGTTGTATTGTAGAAACAGACTTTGGTGCAATTGATGCCAGAATCTCAAGTCAGCTTCAGGAACTTGAAAATAAGATTCTTGAGATTTCTCCTGTTAAGAATATCAAACGTTCAGATTCTCTTACTGGTGCTACAGAATAGGGAGGTCTTAATATGCGCTCTTCCTATACCGGTGAATTCAATTTTACAAAATATCTCGAAAAAGTAATTGATGCCGACACAATTCATTACATTGGAAAAGTTGTTGCAGTAAAAGGCCTTGAAATTGAAAGCGAAGGTCCTCGTTCTGTAATCGGCGAAATGTGCACGATCAGACTTGCCGACGGTTCTACTTTGCTGGCCGAAGTTGTTGGCCTTGAAGATAAAATAGTTCGTCTTACTGCTTTTGGAAATACAAAAGGAATTGAAGTAGGGTGTGAAGTAATTGCTTCGGGAAGTGTATTAAAGGTCCCTGTTGGAATGTCGCTTCTTGGACGCACTGTTGATGCTACAGGTCATGCCTGTGATAATGGCCCTGAAATTGTGCCAGAAGCATATTATCCTGCTGTTGCCGATGCACCGGACCCGATGACGCGTATGCCCAATAATAAACGCATTCAAACCGGTGTTCGCGCAATTGATTCTCTTCTTACAGTTGCAAAAGGTCAGCGTATTGGTATTTTTGCAGGTTCCGGTATTGGAAAATCAACTCTGCTTTCTATGATTGCCCGCAACACAGACGCAGATATAAATGTAATAGGTCTTATTGGTGAACGAGGACGAGAGGTTCTTGACTTTATAAATCGGGATCTTGGAAAAGCAGGTCTGGAGCGTTCTGTAATTGTTATTGCAACCGGAGATCAGCCGAGTATTTGCCGTCTTCGTGCTGCTTATGTATGTACAGCAATTGCAGAATACTTCCGCGACAAAGGAAAAGACGTTGTTTTAATGCTGGATTCTGTTACCCGATTTGCTCAGGCACAAAGAGAAATTGGACTTGCAAACGGGGAACCTCCGGCCCAAAAAGGATATCCGCCAAGCGTATTTGATATGATTCCAAAACTGCTTGAAAGAACCGGTACAAACGACAAAGGTTCCATTACAGCCTTTTACACAGTTCTTGCCGATGGCGATGATATGAATGACCCTATTGTAGATAAGGTGCGCGGTACCCTTGACGGACACATAGTTTTGAGCCGCCGTCTTGCCCAGGCTTATCATTATCCCGCAATTGATGTTCTGGCAAGCATAAGCCGTCTTGCAAAAAGGGTTACCGGTAAACAGACACAAAAAGCTGCCGGTTTAATCCGCATGATGATGGCCAACTATGCAGAACGTGAAACTATGATAACAGCCGGTATTTACCAGAAGGGTGGTTCTCCTGATATTGATCTTGCCATAGACAAGCATGATGAAATTGAAGAATTCCTTAAACAGGAAGAATATGAAAAGTGCCCTATGGAAGATACTCTTGATAAACTTGCAACTTTAGCAGGTATTGAAATTCCACAGGAAGAATATTCTGAACAGCCGGCCCTTAATGCCCAGACTGCCGCTGATATTGCCGATCAGGTGAAGATAGACGAAGAAAGTCAGAAAGAATAAGCGGAAACTTGAATGGCCAAAGCATTTAAATTTGAGTTACAGGATGTGCTTGATTTTCGTAATTTTGAAAAGGAAGAGGCTCAGAACGAACTTGCAAAAGCCCTTGCTGTTGAAACTCAAATAAACGACAATTTACAAATTATAGCTTCTCAATTTGTTTCTGTAAAAAATCAGATAGATGCTTCTTCTTCTTTTGAAGATATTGCAGCCGGAAACACTCGTAAAAAATTTCTTGAAATGCAAAAAGAAGAATTGCTCAAGCAGCTGGCCGAAGCAAAACTTGTAAGCGAACAAAAGCGAGCAGTTCTTGCAGAAGCCATGAAAAAAACAACAGCCCTCGAGAAGCTTAAAGAAAAGCAGCTGGAGGGCTGGAAAGAAGAATCAGATAAAGAAGAAAACGACTTTATCGATGATTTAGCTAATAGTGGAAAGCGCTTCCACCAATAAACTCGCGGATAATAGACTTTGGCGGAACAACCGTCGGCGGAATAGTAGAGAAGTTTTCGAGGAAGCTCAAGAGACGGCGGGCTTCTGAAAATTCCTTTTCGAGTGGTGTTACCTGGCGCAAAAGTGGAGCTGCATATACACGCAATACACTGAGCTCATAATCCAGTGCCGTATTCAAAATTGCATCTGCATTATTCTGGAATGGGAAGATATGAAGCTCTTCTCCCCGGGTAACGCTTGGCCACATTTCAATTGTTCCTGCTGCAGACTTTCCGCGGAAATTATTGTCGCGTACAATGCGGCGGATAAGGCGGTTGTCGCTTGTAGAAATGCGGTTATGGTCATCAAGGTTCAGCTGGGTTAGGGCAGAAAGATAAATCTTAAATTTGTATTCATCAGGAACCTTTGGTGTTAACTTTGGATTAAGGCCGTGAATTCCTTCCATAATAAGAATATCATTCTGTTCCAGCTTCAACTTGTTCTTGTCTTCAAAGTAGCTCGTTCCTGTGTGGAAGTCGTAAGAAGGTATTGTAACTTCTTTTCCCTTAAAGAGATCTACAAGGTTTTTATTGAGCAGAGAAATGTTCAAAGCTTCAAGACATTCATAGTCCGGCTTACCGTTTTCATCAAGCGGGGTTTTGTCGCGGCCTGCATAGTAGCAGTCAAGACTGATTACCTTTGGTGTGTAACCCATAGCCATAAGCTCGAGCGCAAGTTTTTTTGCAGAAGTTGTTTTTCCCGAAGAAGAAGGTCCTGCAATTAAAACAACGCGGACAGTCTTTTTTGCAACAATCTGCGAAGCAATCTGAGAAATATTTTTCTGCTGATAAGTTTCGGTAATGTCAATAAAGTCATTTATCTGGCGGTTTGCAACAAGCTCATTAAGAGAAGCGGCAGAAGTAACGTTTACGCGTTTTCCCCATTCCTTGTATTTCTGGTAAACCTCATAAAGCTTTGGCTGATCTTTGAAAACTTCCAGATGCTCAGGGTCTGAAGTGCGTGGGAAGCGGAGAAGGAAACCGTTTTTATACTGGAGAATATCATACATTTTAAGAGTTCCTGTTGAGCGTACAAGAGGTCCAAAGTAGATATCAGAAAAATCTCCGATAGAATTAATTTTGATTTTTGGAGAGCAGACGAAGTTTAGCTGCTTGCGGGTTTCTATCATTCCAAGTTTTTCAAAAAGTTTTGTTGCTTCCTGGTAAGAAACGAACTCTGTAGTAATTGGAATATCTTCTTTAATGAGACGAGTCATTTCTTTATTGAGTTTGTTTATAACATCAATGTGAACAGATTTTTCGTTATCGTATGTATAAAAATATCCGTGGCCAAGACTGTGTCCTACAATAAGGCGTTTCTCCGGAAAGAGATTATGACTGGCAGCTGCAAGCAAAAGACAGAGAGAGCGACGGTAAACGTTACTTCCATCCTTTGTGTTATTCAAAATAGGCTCAATATTTGCTGTAAATTGAATAGGGGTGTCGAGCGGTCTTACCTCATTGTTGATTTTTACTGCATAGATATTTTCTACAGGTAAACCAAATCCATCAATTATATCTGTAACAGGGGTTGCAAATTCCACTGTTTTTTCTGAAACTTTTTTATCTTCGTAAATTAATGTTACTTTAATTTTCTTTTTGTCCATGAACAAACCTCGTAAAAAAATATTGTTCTTTAATTATAAAGGCAAAAGCAGTAAAAGTAAAATTGAAAATGAGCTGCAGACTCCTCCTTCAAAAAAAACTAATACATTTTTTTCTAATTCCGATAAATAAAATGGAGGTAGGAAAATGAGTTCAATCATTCCTGGATTAGCTGCTTTCTCATATAGCAATTCGTCGATTGTAGAAGCTGCCGGAAAAATGTATGTTCCAGTAAGCAAGTCGGCACTCCTTTATTCTCATTTTGATCACGTTTCAGGTGTTGCTGCCGGTAATGGTCAGAATGGTGTTTCAATCAGTAAATTACGTATTCTAAACTCTCTTATTGAACGCGTTTCTGCAATTAAAAATGAACCTGCAAAGCCTGTAAAAGACCTTTCTCCTGACCAGACAGAAGCCCTCATTAAAAACTATCAAAAACAGCTGCAGAAGGCACTTCAAACTCCATATATTCTCAACGGTGCACAGCCTCAGGCAGGCGATCTTTTCTCTTTTCTTGCATAAATATACAAGAATTGCGCATAAAAATGAATAAATCTGCAAAATATTGACTTTTCTATGCATTTTTACCATAATATCATCCGTTATGAATAAACTGGCAATTGAATTAAACGAGACTCTCAAGGGGTCTGTTGTAGACGCACTTTTGTCTGATATGGGCAAAAGACTTTATTTTCCAAATGGTATTATTTCTCAGGGTGCAGAAGCAGCAAAAGATGCTTTTCTTGCAAATGGAACAATCGGTATGGCAGTTTCTGGTGGAACTCCAATTGAGCTTGATTCTTACAAAAAATCAATGCCTTCATTTAATCCACGTGAAACTGTAGCTTATGCAAAAACAGCCGGAAATCCAGATTTACGTGCTCTTTGGAAAGAAAAAATAATTGAAAAAAATCCTTCTCTTGCCGGTAAAAAAATCTCTCTGCCAATTTTAGTACCAGGTCTTACAGCCGTACTTTCTTATGTATCAGATCTTTTTGTTGACGAAACAAAACCTCTGCTTGCTGCAGATCCTTGCTGGGATAACTACGAGCTTATCTGTTGTGCCCGCCGCAATGCAGAATTCCATCAGTTCAAATGCTTTGAAGAAAATGGTTTTAATCTGAAGGCCCTCGAAGAAGCTATGAAAGCCGATGCTGCAAAATATGGTTCTGTTCGTGTTTTGTTAAACTTCCCTCAGAATCCAAGCGGTTACAGTCCTACAAAAAAAGAAGCTGCTGAAATTTGCCGCATTGTAAAAGAAATTGCAGAAAGTGGTGCAAAGGTTCTGGTCCTCAGCGACGACGCATACTTTGGACTCAACTACGAAGATGATATTGAACCTCAGTCTCTCTTTGCTTACTTTGCAGATATGCACGAAAACATTCTTGCAATAAAAGCAGATGGTCCTACAAAAGAAGATTTTGCCTGGGGCTTTAGAACCGGTTTTGTAACTTTTGCTTCAAAAGGTCTTACTGATGAGCAGATTACAGCTTTGCAGATTAAGTTTATGTCTGCAATCCGTTCTTCTGTTTCCTGTTCTTCTACACCAAGCCAGGCTCTTGTTCTTCATGCTTTGAACGATGAGGCTCACAATAAACAAAAAATAGAACTTCGTGCAATGCTTAAGCGCCGCTATGATGCTGTAAGAAAATTTGTAAATACACACAAATCCTCTGTTCTTGAACCTTTGCCTTTTAATTCAGGCTACTTTATGAGCTTTAATGTAAAGACTTCAAATGCAGAAGATATCCGCAAAAAGCTTCTTGCCGAAAAAGGAATTGGTATTATTCAGATTGATGCCAATACTTTGCGTGTTGCCTTCTCAAGCATTGACGAAGAAAAGATTGATGAAGTTTATTCTGCCATATATAATGTAGCAGAGGCTATGTAATTTGAGAAGAATTTTTTTTGCAGCAATCATTCTTGCCGCTTCCTTTCTTTTGTGTTCCTGTGATGAACCTGAGCAATCAAGAATTATTATCTGGACTTCGAGCGCTGAGTTTGCACAGTACACAGAACTTTTTAATTTTACTCATCCGGGAAGCAATGCTGTAATTGTATATAAAGAAAATCCTGCTCAGGAACTGCCACCTGCAAAGGACGAGCTTCCTCCCGATATTGTAATAGGCTCCTGGCTTTGTACAGACAAAACTCAAAAGCAGTTTAAGTCTCTTGATTATCTTTTTGACCGTCAGACAATTTCTTCTTCAATGTTTTATAATCAGCTTTTAGAAGCCGGCAAGATTCGTAAAACTCAATATCTTTTGCCTGTAAGCTTTAATCTTCCTGCGGTAATTTTTGCAGAATCAAACAAAGATTTTATTTCCGAAAATTACACAATGACTCTGGACCAGATAAAAGCAGCTGGCTTGAGTTACAATGAAAAAAACAAAAAAGGAACTTTTAGCCGCATAGGATTTTTGCCTTCTGCAAATGATGACTTTTTGTATCTTACCACAAAGCTTTACAGGGTAGATTTTAGAGAAGAGAAGGGACAGATTGTCTGGAGCGATCTTCGCCTTAGAAATGTCGTTTCTTACGACCGCGACTGGATTATAAATACAAACGGCTCTGCCCAGGAAGAACAGGATTTTGCCTATAAATATCTTTTTATGCCTGATTACCGCCAGGTTACTTCGGGAAGAACTCTGCTTGCCTATACAACAAGTAATAAAATGTTTGGATATATGAAAAATCAGGAACTCAATATTGATTACCGCTGGATAGCAGGTGATGATTTTATTCCTATTGAAGATTCCCTTTTGATGACAGGCATTTATACAAAAGCCCGCAACGAGCAGGGAGCCACAGAATTTCTTACCTGGTTCTTTGACTCCGAAAATCAAAAAGAAATTCTTGAACGCAAAATCCAGATGGAGCTTAATAATGAAATGTTTGGAATTGCCGATGGATTTTCTTCCTTGCGCGATGTAACTGAACATGTTCTTCCTATCTATTACAATCAGCTTCTTACAAATCTTCCTCCGGCTCAATTATTAAAGGTTCCGCAAAAGCTTCCTGCCCGCTGGGATTCTTATAAATCTGTAGTAGTTGAACCATATCTTAATTCTGCCATTACCACCGATTCTAAAGCCTCTATGGGCGATTACGAAGCAGAATGGCGCAAAAAGGTATTCGATAACTAAAAAATTAAAACAATTAATTATTTCAATATTTCAAAATCCATGTTATAATTTTTTAAATGACAAAAATGGACTCAAATGTAAAAAAAGAAAGGGCTGCACATAGACGGCATCAGGGCGTCTGGAATTTTTTCTGGTATTTTACGGCTCCTTTTTTTAAGCTTATATATTCTTATAAATGTAAAACTGCTCCTAAAATAGAGGGGCCTTATCTTGTTATTTCAAATCATACAACCGAATTAGATTGTGTTCTTGTTGGCTTGAGCTTTAAAAAGCAGATGTATTTTGTTGCAAGCGAACATGTTTACCGCAAAGGCTGGATTTCTAAGCTTTTACGCTGGGCCTTTGAACCAATTGCAAAAATCAAAGGTTCTTCCGATACCCTTACAGTTATGAAAATTATCCGCAAACTTCGTAATGGCTACAATGTCTGTCTTTTTGCCGAAGGAAACCGCTCCTTTGACGGAAGAAATTTTCCTGTTTTTGATGCTACCGGTAAGCTTGCAAAAATCTGTGGGGCATTCTTGT
>Ga0247609_10007334_pt1 | contig 10517 bp, 10 predicted proteins | sample 172DNAGHGlowgp2_FD_193487 | JGI IMG/M metagenome (GOLD analysis project Ga0247609, IMG submission 193487) | Sheep rumen microbial communities from Palmerston North, Manawatu-Wanganui, New Zealand - 1728 DNA GHGlow gp2 | ecosystem: Host-associated > Mammals > Digestive system > Stomach > Rumen ...
GACTACATCCACGGAAGCGAAGAAGTCCTTGGTCTTGGCAAAAAGCCTGGTGCTGTAGGAATCCTCCTGCCGCCGATTGCAAAAGATTCTTTCTTTGAAACAATCAACGGCCGCGGACCTCTTCCAAGAAAATCCTTCTCTATGGGCGAAGCCGACGAAAAACGCTTTTACCTGGAATGTAGAAAGCTTTTTACTAAATAGGGGAATTTTCACACCCGCACATTTGCATCATACCACCCGGTTTATGCATCTTACCTAAAACCGTATTGCCTTCTCAAAATACCCGATTTATGATTCAAATCATGAAACGACGCGGTATTTTGTTTTTAATTATTTTTCTTTTTTTCTCAGTTGGGGTTGTTTTTGGAGCTGAGGGTGACGCTGCCAAAGCCAAAATGTTCATCTCAAAAGTAAAGGTTTTTCTTGATGAAGAAGAGCTCACACAGGATTCACCTACAGACGGAAAAATCAGATACTCCACAATTTTAAGTTATACGAAGTTCCGTGAGAACAAAAAGTTCACCCAAAAGGGTTTTAAAAAAGAAGCGGAAACAACAAGACTTCGTCTTATGAACAGCGGGCTTTTTTATTCTGCTCAGGTTGAAAACCGTGAATCTAAAAAAAATCCCGGAAACATGGTTGTTTATATTACAGTGCGCACAGGCTTTTTGCTCAGGTTTGGTGGTGGAAATGCGTATGGACTTTTTGGAAAGGCGGCACTTGGCGGCAGAAGAAATCTTTTGGCTGGCTACATTGGTTATAATAAAAGTGGTGCAAGCTATGTGGATGAAAATGCATTTGGGGTGCCGCTGATTCTTGGGGCAGGTGCGTTTACAAATGTCCCACAGAGTCTTGTTAAAAAGGAGCCGCTTGCTTTTGATACATTTTTGAAAGCTGGATTTTTTGCAACGCCGGATTTAAGCATGGGCGCTGATGTGCAGGCTTTGATTAGTATAAAAGGCGGCGCTTCCACAGAGTTTACAGTTTCGCCGTTTTTTTGTCATACAGCTTTATTTTCCGAGCAATTCAAGATGAAAACAGAAGTTCGTCAGTACAATTATTATGGGGAAGTGCAGGGCAGCAGTTTAGAGGCAGTTGTAAATATAGAATACTCACCGATAAAACAAATCACTCTTGCGGGACTCTTGAATGGCGGAGTTGTAATTCAGGGTACCAAAATAAATCTTACAGATCAAAAAATCCGTTCTGGTTATACAGCACAAGATTTGATCACAGACTGTTATGGACGTTTTTCTGCAGAGTTCAGATGGAATGCTTTGAGTTTTAATATGCCGCCATGCTTTCCGGTAGACATCATTCCGTATATATTCACAGACCTTGCACTGACCCAGGAATATTCAGATAAGTCAATCCGTCTGCTTGATGCCTACGGAGTAGGACTTGCGATTAATTTTGATTGTCCGGTTTTTGCTTACTTTAATTTTTCATACGGTGTAAATCATCAGGGAAAAGGTAAATTCGTTTTTGCAGCAATGCAAAGTTTTTAATATTTATTTCAGGAGGAATTTATGAAAAGAAATCTTAAGAAAATCATTTTGGCTGTCGCTTGTGTTTTGATGGAACTTACCTGTGCCTCTCTTTTTGCCCAGGAATTAAATCCACAGATTCAAAAGGGAATTGATTGTCATGATCGTGCGCGTTCCGGCGACTCAAAAAACACTGATGCTTTGATTGAAGAATGTCTAAAAACTCTGGAACCCTTCACACAAACCGATGCCATTGCCTGCGCTGTTTATGGAAGTGCTCTTACAATTAAGGCAAGCATTGTTGTAGAAACAAACGCTATAAAATCGCTTGAGTATCTTGATAAGGGAAACGAGTTCATAGACAAGGCTGTCTCAATGAATCCTGATGAAATTTATTGCCGCATGCTTCGTCTGGAAAACGGAATTGAAGTGAGCAGAACTTCTCCTTTAAAACGCTACAGCAACATAAAAAACGATGTTGAGTTTTTAATAGACGATGAAAAGGTTGAAGAGCTTTCGGGCAAGGACAAAGCCGAAGCATATTTGTACTGCGGATTTTATTATCTTGATTCGGGCGACCTTGATTATGCACTTGAGCTTTTTGAACTTGCACAAGAAGCAGCTCCCGATTCTGATTCCGGCAAGCGGGCACAAAAGATGCTCGACAAATATTCAGAATAAAGCGAGGACCCTATGATTTTAGAAGCAATTTTACTTGGACTTTCTACAGGAACTTACTGCACAATGTACTGCGCACCTGTTTTAATTCCATTTTTGTCCGGCACAGAAAAGGTCAGCTATAAAAGAAACTCAGGTCTTATTGGCGCATTCCTTGGCGGCCGGCTTGTAACATATTTTATTCTTGGCGCGGCTTTTGCTGCAATAGGACTTTTAGTTAATGAGTTTATGGATCCCCTTCTTGCACATAAGCTTTCTGTTTATGCATATCTTTTATGCGGACTTTCGCTACTTGTGAATTCTCTGGGAATAAAATTTCCATGGGGTTGCAGTGACGGCTGTCGTGTCCCAAAGCTTAGACGCGTAGGCAACGACTGGATTACTTCAATTTGTGCAGGGCTTGCCGTAGGTCTCCATGTTTGTCCACCGCTTTGGACAGCAATTGTGCGTTCTGTTTTTGGCGGCAAGGGACTTTCAGGCTTTTTCTATTTTATCTTTTTTTACATCGGAACGTTGCCGTTTTTTATTCCGCTTTTTGGAATCCCCTTTGTAGCAAAAAGACTTCCTGCAATTAAAAAGGTAGCAAGAGTTACTCAGGTTTGTGTGAGCATTTATTTTATGATTTTTCTGGGCTTGATTCCTCTGATTTTTGGATAAGGAGCGCGGTATGATTTCCTCTTTGATTTTATCTGCCATGATGGCATTTATAATTTTTTTCTTTGTTGTTCTGATGCATAATTTTTCTATTGCATCAATTGTGTATGCGCTCTTCCTTCTTTTCCTTTTTGTAAGAATGACTTTTTCTGAGCACAAAAAAATGGGCAGCGGAGTAATTTACCGACGTATCTTTCAGACAGTTTTTGCAGTGGGATTTTGCATTGCTTTCATTTCTGATTTATACAGCGAGCGTGGCAGCATGGCAATTACAAGTCAGGCCTTGAGTAATTCAGAGCTTCCTTTTTGTCATATTGCAATTCCTCAGGTTCTCCTTCCTCTGCTTGTTACAAAAAATATAATTTTTCCGGCTCGTATTGCGGGGCACTATGCAGCAGTTTCAAGTATGATTTTAATCTGGCTCGTCTGTACTCTTACACTCGGACGTGGCTGGTGCAGCTGGGTTTGTTTTTACGGTGGCTGGGAAGAAGGTTTTTCTCATGCAGCAAAAAAACAGCGCCTAAAGCTCCTTCCAAAAAACCGGGAGCTTCGTGAATTTCATTTTGGATTTTTGTTCTTTGTAATTCTTGCGTCGCTGTGTGAACTTGCCTGCATTTACTGTGAATGGTTTTGTCCCTTCAAACTTGTTACAGAATTCAGCCCGATTAATTCTATTCCAAGCTTGATAGCAACAGTAATGTTTATCGGGCTTTTTCTTGGCCTTGTAGTTGTGCTTCCAATTCTTACAAAAAAGAGAACACAGTGCAGCACGCTTTGTCCCTTTGGAGCATTTGCATCTTTGACAGACCGCTTCAGTTTGTTTCAGATGAAGATTGATACCACAAAATGTACAGGTTGTATGAAGTGTGCTTCAACCTGTCCCTTCAGCGCAATTGATATTAAGACAATTCAGGACAAAAAAGGCCATCCCGAATTAACCTGTGCCAAGTGCGGGGAGTGTGTAGCGGTGTGTCCTCAAAAGGCAATCACATACAGTCTGCGCTTTGGTAAAAATGCATGTGGCTGCGGTCATAATCAGGCAAAGCCAAAAACTGCTGCGGGCTGGGTTTTCCAGGAGCTTTTACATCCGGCTCAGCTTTTCCGTTTTGCGGCTTTTACTTTTGCCGTAATCATGTCGTCGGATTTTATGATTAAATCACTTAATCTTCTTGCAGGAATTTCTGGAGGTGCAAAATGAGTAAGGCTGTGCTAACAAATATCAGATATAAGTGGACTCTTGCAAAAACGGTTTTCACCTGCTTTTTTGGAGTTTCCCTGTTTTTTATATGTTCATCGGTTCCTTCGAATTTTATAGGAAACTTTCTGCATGTAGACCCGTCATTTACAGGAGGCCTCGTCTGTGCAGATTTTATGGATGAAATGAACGATGACAAGGGAGCAGACGGAAACTTTGAACTTCGTTACCCTTTAAACAAAGCGTTTGCAGAAGGCTCTCTTGATCTTGTGCGCTATACAGTTCATGAACCTGTAATAAATGCCCGCTGGCAGCAGTCGTCTGAATACTGGCAGCTTGCTCTGGAATATAAAAGTGGTCCCGCTGAAGTTCGCAATATCATGATTTATATTGATGCAGATAATATCCAGGGCGGAAGCACAGAACCCCTTTTTGATTCAGCAGAAAAGGTTTGCTTTGACGATGAACATCCCTGGGATTTTGCTCTCTGGATTTGTTCAAACCAGGCAAAGCTTTATGACAACACCGGCGACTTTATTTGCAACACAGAATATTACAATTTGAACCAAGGCTCTCAAATCAAAGTCCGTATTCCTTTGCGCGATAAACGAATCCAAAAAATCCTTGGAGCACGAAAAACCTGGCATTATGTTTTGACAGGTGCCTATTCTCAGTTTGATCGCGGAGCTTTTATGCCTCTGGAAAAAAAGCCTGCAATGGCAAACGGGGGAATGAAAAATTCCAAAACCTTTAATAATCTTGTTCCTCCGGTTTATGACGTAATTGGTTCAAACGAGTCCTTAGCTTCCTGGAAGAGTGAGACCTTTGAAAAAGCAAAACTCACACCTGTAGAAGCCTCCATGACCGCTCACAAAAAATCAAAAAGCGAAGAAGAAAAGAACAAAGCTTTTATTGAAGAGGTAAAAAAGACTTATGCTCAAAGCTTTGGCTCTCAGGTGCAGATGCCTTCCACAACAGACGAAGGTCTTGACCTCTATAAACAAAAACTCGCTGACAATCCGGATGATTTTGTGAGCATGGCTTACTATGGTTCATACCTTGCAATGAAGGGCGGGGAGTCTTCTGTAGTAAAAGCTGTTGCCCTTGTAAACGAAGCTTTTGATTATCTTGATAAAGCCGCAGAGCTTTGTGCCGGTCAGGAAGGAGAAATTGATGTGCTTATGAACAGGGGGTCTGTAAGTGCCTCGGTTCCTGAACAGGTTTTTGGAAAAGCAGAAACTGGTGCCCAGGATTTTATGCGCATAGTTTCACTTACCACGGACACAAATCTCAAAGCCTATTGTTATGTTATGGCCTATGAATGCTATAACGCCTGCGGAAAAGAAAGCCAGGCAAATCTTGTATTGCAAGAAGCCAAAAAAATGGTAGAATTAAATTAAGGACAAAAAATGAAAATTACCATTCTAGAAAAACAGGCGGGCGAAGAAGACGAGATAATTGTAAAGTGCGACTATCTTGATGATAATATGACTAAGCTCATAAATCAGTTTAAAACCGGCAAAGGCAAAATGTCTTTTTACAAGGACTCCAAAATTGTTTTTGTTGAGCCTGGTGACGTTTTATATTTTGAATCAGTTGATGATACAGTTTTTGCCTATACAAAAGATTCTGTTTATGAAACAAAATCAAAGCTGTATCAGCTGGAAGAAGAGCTTCCTGCCAGCACATTCTTCAGGGCAAACAAAGCAGTAATTGTAAATCTCGATAAAATCGACAGTCTTGCACCGGTTTTTGGCGGACGTTTTGAAGCTGTCTTAGAAAACGGTTATAAGGTTATGATTTCCAGAAATTACTTAAACACATTAAAGGAGTTGTTAGGCTTATGAGTTCTTCAGAAAGAAATAAAGAAATGATTTCAATAATGATAAATATCTGCACGCGCGTTGTTACCCTTGTTTTTATGATTGCAACGCTTTTCATATTGCTTTTTTCAGAAGATAAAAATATCCGCTGGAGCATTACAGATATCTGGGGAGTTTTATTAATTGGTATTGTGTCCGGAGCAGGCTTTGGAATTTTTTATATCAAAAAGAATATGTCAAACAGACTGCTTCTGCTGCTCAAAGCTATTTATTTTTTAATGATAAACGCTGTTCTATTCTTTGTAGCCATTAAGCTTGGCTGGATGCAAAAGGAATGGCCTTCAATTGCCCTCATGGAAGGAATGTTCATACTGGTTTATTTTCTTGTGGATGCCCTTGTTTACCTTCTTGATTTTAACGAAGCCAAAAAGATTAACGAAAAACTTAAAAGCCGTAAAAAAACAACACAGGAGTAAAAAAATGGACGAAAAAGTAATTGAGAAAGTAAGAAGCAGTCTGCTTCACAGAAACGTACTTGGTCTTTTGGGAATGCTGTTGCCCTTTATCAGCATGTTCAGCGGACTTTTTGTAAGAAATAAAGTGCCCGGCTGGTGGTGGTCAATCAGCGCAACCTATTATATCAGTCCGGCCCTTTCAATCATCCTGGGTGCCAGCGCAATATTTTTAATCTGCTACAGATCTTACGACACAATTGACACAGTAATAAATATCATTTCCGGTATTTTTGCCATGGGAGTAGTTCTTTTCCCATGCAAGGGGCCTTATGATTATCCTTACGTAGGATTTTTTCAGCTACCGGTTGATGTTTCAAACGTCATTCATTCAATCTGCGCGCTGCTCCTTTTTGTCTTCCTGTCCTATAATATAGGCTGGCTTTTTACCCGCGGCTCCAACGTAAAGAAAAATAAGATTTATAAATTCTGTTCCTATGCCATGATTGTCATACTGAGCATTTTCCTGCTCTTAAAAATCGTTGGATTTTTTGGTCTCCCAATTCCCGGCTGGATAGTAATGATTGCCGAAGCCCTACTTCTTTTATTCTTCGGTTTTGCCTGGCTGGTAAAGGGACAGTTTGTTTTGAAGAATTTGTAGAGATTTTATAAATTTGCCAGCAAATGAGGAATTAATGCTTTGTCCAGAATTTCAAAGGCAAAACATTTCTTCCCTAGGTCTTTGAGCGATGCTCCAATGTGATATAGGATCTTCTGGTCAATTATCAAAAATCTGTCATGCATTTTACTCGTGTGATTTACAATAAGCGTTGGATATTGTGTATTGAATTGTTGAATATCAGAAGATAGAAGATGTTGTTTGATTGAATCTATTTCAGTAAATACTTTTGCATTTGAATTCAAAAAGTGACGCATTGCAACAAAAGCATTCATAATTTGAATACTCATTTGAATTGCAGTTTCACTTTTTAATACACCAGACAACATAGCTACCCCTTGTTCTGTGAAAGCATAGGGAAGGTATTTGATATTCTGTCCACGGTTGTCGTCGTTTTTCAAGGTCGCAATTTGCGACCTTGAAAAATCGTTACTTGATATCACAAATTGTGATTTCAAGGTCACAAATTGTGACCTTGAAAAAAAATTGTTTGAATTGGATTTTTGCAACATCCATCTTTCAATTTCTTCTCGTGTAAGTTGAAACATAAAGGTCTTTGGAAATCGCTCAATATTTCTTTTTACAGCCTGATTTAAAACTTTTGTCTCCACCCCATACAGCTCCGCCAAATCCCTGTCAATCATAACCTGCTGATTTCTAATTGTAAGAATACGAGACTCTATTCCTTTTGTCGTAATTTCACTGGCCATTTTTTTGTTCTCCCATCACATCCTCAATCACCGCGATGATTGCTTTGCCGAACTGTTCGACTTTGGCTTCGCCTATGCCGTAGATGCCAAAGAGGGATTTTTTGTCGGTTGGTTTTTTGGCGGCAAGGTCGTACAGGGTTTTGTCGCCAAAAATGATGTATGGGGGAACGTTCATGTCATCGGCTTTTCGTCGGCGCCAGGCTTTTAGTTCTGTAATTATTTTTTCACCAGTTTCGTCATCGGCTCCGGGTTTTTCTGCAATTACTTTGCGGCCGTCTGCTTTTTTGTGAACAATGAAGGCCGGTTTTTCGGCTCCTGGTTTTGGGAACATCATGCCGCTGCTGCCATCGGAACCAGCTCCTTCAATATCCCGCGCGTCAGCTCCACCGGCCGAGGTAATCCTAAGCGGCAGCATAATTTTTTCGCGCGTAGACAAAACAGAGTAGCCTTCTTCGGTAATATGCAGAATATTATATTCGCCGTATTTAGTAAGCAGGCCTGCTGCAATGCATAAATCAATAAGGGTAAACCAGTCATCCTTGCAAAGCTCGCGGCCAATGCCCCAGGTCGAAATCATATTGTGACCATTGTCTGTAATTCGTTTCTGGCGTGAACCCAATAGAACATCAATTACATAAGTTGAACCAAAACGTTCCTGGGTTCGGATAATGCAGCACAAAAGCTTTTGCACCATAACGGTAACATCAATTTCGGGAATCTCGCCGCCGGCACAAATGTCACAGCAGCAGTCCTTGTTTGATTTTTTAGGATCGTAGGCTTCTCCAAAATAGCCAAGAAGAATGCGCCGTCTGCAGGAAACTGCGGTTGCAAAATTAATCATTCCCTGAAGTCTTGTCTCTGCTTTGCGGGGGTCGGCAGAACTTTCAAAAAAGAAACGCACCTTGTTAATGTCACCGGCAGAATAAAGCAGCAGGGCAGTGGCAGGAAGTCCGTCTCGGCCGGCACGCCCAATTTCCTGATAGTATTCCTCAAGTGATTTTGGAAGGTCGTAGTTAATTACAAAACGAACATCCGGTTTATTGATTCCCATTCCAAAGGCAATTGTTGCAACAACAATCAAAACCTTGCCTTTTACAAAATCATCCTGATTTTTTGCCCGCATATCGTCGTTGAGTCCTGCGTGATAATTGATTGCAGAAAACCCAAGATCAATGAGCGCCTGTGCAAGCTGATCTACCGCACGTCTTGAATTACAATAAATAATTCCGCTTTCGCCGTCGTAATCTTTTATACACTGGACAATCTGGTCGAGCGCGTTTTTTTTAGGAGCAACTTGTAAGAAAATATTTTCGCGGTTAAAACTGGAAATAAAAATCTCCGGCTTTTTGAGGCGCAGGTTTTTAATGATATCCTGGCGGACATTTTCTGTAGCAGTTGCGGTAAGGGCAATCATAACTGCATCCGGGAAGAGGGCGCGGAAAGAACCAATCTCCATGTAGTCCGGGCGAAAGTCGTGACCCCATTGTGAAACGCAGTGTGCCTCGTCAATCGTAATACAGTCTACTTTAATTTCCGGCGAGGACAGCAGCGTACGGATTTTTTCTGTAGACAATCCCTCCGGCGAAACGTAAATCATCTTTACCTGACCGGCACGGATTTCGTCCATTGATTTTTTGTATTCATCCCAGCTGAGCGAAGAGTTCAGAAAAACTGAATGAATGCCCGCAGTTTCCAGCGAAGAAACCTGATCCTGCATGAGCGAAATGAGCGGAGAAACAATAACTGTGACACCTTCAAAAATAAGCGCCGGAATCTGGTAGCAGATTGACTTACCGCCGCCGGTTGGCATTATGGCAAGAGTGTCTTTGCCGCTGAGTACGCTCTGAATTATTTTCTTTTGATTCTGGCGGAAGGAGTCGTAGCCAAAAACTGTTTTAAGAACAAATTCCGGTTCCGTGCCTTCAAACGTGTGCACATTTATTTTCACATAATTATTATAACAAGCATCAAACACTTGAAAAACCCCCGTTTTTTTGTTATATTTTGTCTACTCACGCCGGAGTGGTGGAATGGTAGACACGACAGACTCAAAATCTGTTGCGAGCAATCGTGTAAGAGTTCAAGTCTCTTCTCCGGTATCTAAGAACTTCCTCTGTTGGGGGAGTTCTTTTATTTTAACCACGCCCTTCGTATGTGACCGACTTGAACTCTGTCGCTCGATAAATCTCGCTCCGCGCCGTTCTATCGATAATCCTAAAATGACCGCTGACGCGCTCATTTTTTAACGGATTTTCGATTGTCGGCAAGTTCAAGTCTCTTCTCCGGTATTTACGCTCTCTCTTTGAAGGGGAGAGCTTTTTTATTTACGGCAAGTTCAAGTCTCCCCTCCGGTAATTCTAAAGGTAACATTCCTTCTTCGTATTTTTTTAAAGTTCCAGAACCATGTTGGCGCACAGTTTGTGGTAGTCTATGGATTCGGACATGTGCTCGGGCAGGATGTTTGTAGAACCGGCAATGTCGGCTATGGTACGGGCAACCTTTATGCAGCTGCTTACGGAGCGCGGAGAAAAACCATAGCGCATAACTCCTTTATCCAGAACTTCCTGAACCTCTTTGCTTATGGGACAGTGTTCAAGAATTTCCTGAGGGGCAAGCCTTGCGTTTTTAATACCCTGTCTTTTCCTTTGGGCAATTACAGCTCTTGCAACTCCCTGGCGGATTTCTTCTGTTGTGCGCAGGCTTGTTCTGTCCTGAGTTTCCCCCTTTTCATCAGTGTTGTTTTCTACAAAGACACGAAGGTCCACACGGTCGAGCAGGGGAGCCGAAAACTTTTTCCAGTACTGATCTATGCTCTTACTACTGCACAGGCAGATTTTCG
>Ga0247609_10007337_pt1 | contig 10515 bp, 9 predicted proteins | sample 172DNAGHGlowgp2_FD_193487 | JGI IMG/M metagenome (GOLD analysis project Ga0247609, IMG submission 193487) | Sheep rumen microbial communities from Palmerston North, Manawatu-Wanganui, New Zealand - 1728 DNA GHGlow gp2 | ecosystem: Host-associated > Mammals > Digestive system > Stomach > Rumen ...
ACGCATTCTAGTACAACATGATTCTTTCTATTGCGGCTATCGTCGTAGGCCTTGTTCTTCTGGTCTGGAGTGCAGACCGCTTTGTAGATGGGGCTGTCGGCGTAGCCCAATTTTTTGGCATGAGCACATTCCTTATCGGAATGGTGATTGTGGGCTTTGGAACATCGGCACCAGAAATGGTCGTTTCAATTTTGTCCGCAATGAACAATTCACCGCAGCTTGCGCTCGGCAATGCTTACGGTTCGAACATTGCAAACATTGCGCTGATTCTTGGTGCGACGGCGCTTATAACGCCGCTTGTCGTCAAGAAGCAGGCGATGACTCGGGACATTCCAATCCTCATTTTAACGACCATCTTGACCGTCTTTTTGCTCAAGGACGGCAACGTTTCTTTTGCTGACGGAATGGCGCTGCTGATTGCGTTCGTTGTCATCATGACATTCAATATTTTGAGTGAATGGAAAGCAAAACAGAAAAGAAAAAGCGGGGGAGGCGACGCTCTCGATTCGGACACTGAGCCCGCTGAAAAAGTTTCCATCGGCAAATCCATCTTGCTGCTTATTGTTGGCCTTGGCTTGTTGGTGTTGAGTTCCCGGATGCTTGTATGGGGAGCCATCAACGTGGCTCAGGCCCTTGGCGTGAGCGATTTGCTGATTGGGCTTACCATTGTCGCTGTAGGGACTTCACTGCCGGAATTGGCGAGTTCAATCGCCGCAGCTCGCCGTGGCGAAAACGATTTGGCCGTCGGAAATATCATCGGTTCGAACATTTTCAACACGCTTACCGTCGTCGGTCTTGCGGCAGTCATTGCACCAATCAAGGCGATGGATCCCGAAGTGTTGAGTCGCGATTTGCCAATAATGTCGGCGTTGACACTCCTGTTATTCCTTATCTGTATTCCGTTCAAGAAAAAGAACGGTAAGCGAATAGGCGGGTTTGGACGATTAGGCGGAGCGCTATTCTTAAGCCTCTATGTCGGCTATCTCGTGCTGCTCGGCATCCAGACAGTTTAATCAATTAAAGTCACTCTGAGTAATCTGTCATCCTGGAGGCACTGAGTGCCGATAGAAACCATTATTTCTAGTATATACGTTTGGAATGAAGAATCCAATCATTTCTTGAGTTGCATAGGCTCGATTTGACTGGATCCTTCACATTCGTTCAGGATGACGAGTGTGTTGGCGCCCAGTGACGTGCGGATTAATTCCCGAACGTCCAGACGATGCCGTAGGCAAAGCGCAGGCCTTCCGGCGTATAGCCCGATTCCGGCATATAAATGCTGTGGTTGAAGTTCTCGATGCGGTTGTAGAGTTCGAACGAAAGAATCTGCATGCGCGCTTCGAAATCCATCGCAAGGTATTTCTTAAGCTGGACGAGTTCCGGTTCGCCCTTCTCGTTGATGGTGCAGTCATAGCGGTTGTTGAACCACTGGAAATCAACGCGAACGCTTACACCGAGCCTATCCTTGACAAAACGGTTCTGCCAATGGATACTTCCTTTATAATAAAGCGAAGGCGTATCGATAAGCTTTGTGCGTGTAATCTTTTGCCCACGTTCCAAATAGAATTTCCAGTTCCCGAGGCGGAACCCCACCTGCATAAGCCAATCGAGCGTGTGGGCATGATCCAAGTTCTCGTAGCGGAACGCCGACTTGACAGAATCAGCAACATCTGCGTAAGTCGTATCGAATAACTCATCGTAAGTATAAGTCGTATCCAACCCGCCTTTGACAGCCCAGCTTGGCTTAATCAAGTTATTTGCATGCTCGTAACGGAGACCGAGTCCGTAAAAGACATCCCGCTTTTGCCATACGATGTTTGCCGTAGCGCGGTCACGAACTTCGTGCTTGAGGTCTTCGTTAGGGAACGCGATTCTGCCAGTTTCGACAAGCTTGATGTGATTTACGTCGGGGAACTTGTTGTCATGGCGGTAAGAAGCGCTTGCCATCAAATGATAGGGGAGGAGGTATGTTCCGTCAACAGAAAAAGCCGGTGCAAAATCAACCGTATTCAAAAGTGAACTGTTGCGCTGCAATCCGGCCTGGACGCGGAACAAAGCCTTGCCGAACAACGTGTCCGAAACTTCGGCATAACCGATTTCGCGGTCCTGGTAATACTCCCTCTTTTTCTTGTCGTTTCCAGTCTCTTCTGTATTCAGGAATTCATATTCAAAGTGAATTCTCGGATTCAGGAACATGTTGTAATGGGCTTCAAAACTTCCAAGAATCGTTTCGTAGTTGCGAACCTTACTCGTATCGTAGTAATTGACTTTAACAATCGGCACGTCATCTTCGTTGTAAGTCGTATCTAGATCGTTCCTAATTCTGGAAAGTCCGCGCAAGTCCATCTCATGGTTGCCGTAATGGATTTCCGTACCGAGAGTCAAACCCTTGACAGGGTAGAACTCGACGCCTCCGCCATAAGTACGCGTCTCGATGATGATTCTATACGGATCAGTCTGAAATTTGCGAACCGTCGGGTCAAGCGTATCGAGCAAGACCTTGTGCGTCGTATTGTCCGCATTATCAAGACTCAAATAGTTTATCTTAAAGAAAGCCTTGCCAAACCCGAATCGCCACGTCACGATAGGTTGAAGATGCATGCTGTTCATGGCTATGTTTCGTCCGCCAAACGGAATTTCCGTAGAATCGCGTCCCAAGGCAAAGAAGGGGGAGTGCGTCACTGGCTGATATTCATAAGGCTTCGAAAGCATGTCGGAATGGCTTGAAACGCCAAGGTCGAGCGTAACCGAGTCTGTCACGAGACGGCGGAATTCAAGGCGGAGCGCGTTCCCTTCAAATGCGCCACGTTCCCAGTTGATGTCCGTGATTGGCGTATCGACAGGAATCCCATGGCGTTCTTCAAAGAGAATTCCGTTTTCACCGTTCAAGGCGAGCGTCGATGCGTCATAGCTCAAACGGGTCGTGTAAATTCCGGCAAGTTTGCTGGGGTAACGTTTGCTGAGCGAGCCAATTCCAAGGGACCTCATGTGAAGTTCCGGACTGCCCAAGATGGACGTGCCGAGCACCCATTCCGATTTTTGCCCGGAAACATCGTATGTACGCTGCATCACCTCGCGTAACGGAATAACCCAACGCCCCGCATCAGTCTCTCTCGGAGCCGGGTCGGGGCCGTTGACAGTCTCAAAAATGGAATCCTGCGGAGTCGGGAGCGTATAACGCTTGGCATGGAGAACATCGCCAAAAACGCTGGAAGCCAGCATCCAAACAAGAACGATTAATAAATATCCTCGATTCATTAGAACCATTCCGCACGAGATTTTTCGCGTCTTTCGCGAAGCGCCTGTACGACTGTGTATGGCATTTTCATACAACCTGGGGGGTAAGTCCCGTTTTCGGTATGGAAGTCCGAACCGCCAGTACCGACAAGGCCGAACCTCTGTGCCATTTCCTTGTATTTACGGCCCACCGCACCTTTCTGCGCCGGGCTATAGACTTCCATGCCCTGAATGCCCCATTCCACCATACTTTCGATGAACTGGTCGCTGAGCCCGGATTTGTACGGGTGGGCGAGGACGGCAATACCGCCGGCATTTTCGATAAGCCTGATAGTCTCCTGCGGATTGAGGCCTTTCTTTTCGACAAAGGCGATGCAGCCGTCACCGAGGTATTTCGTGAACGCCTCCGAAAAATTCGAAATGTATTCCTCATCGACAAGCGACATGGCAATATGCGGACGCCCGATGATTTTACCCTTGCAGTACGAATGCACCTTTTCGAACGTAATGCCGATACCGAGCGCATTAAGTTTCTTGATAATCGCCTTCACGCGCGCAATGCGCTGCTTCGCGAAATCCTCAAGTTCCATGTTCAGGGCGAGGTTCGTTGGATCGCAGAAATAGCCCAGAATGTGAATGTCCTTGCCCTGCCACACCGCAGAAATCTCGATACCCGGAATAATTTCGAGCCCGATTTCCTTTGCCGGTTCTTCGGCGAGCTTGTAACTGTCGAGATTGTCGTGGTCGGTGATGGAAATGCACCGCAGCCCCTTGCGTTTGCAGAGCGTGAGCAGTTCATCGACAGCGAGCGTCCCGTCAGAAAGTTTCGTATGCAGATGCAAGTCCGCATAACCGCCGCTTTCGGTAATGATTGTCGAAGAAATCTTCTGCATGGCTAGTCCTTAGGCTCCTTCACAAAATAACGAGCCATCATCCTTGCCGGAGAAATAGTCTTGAGCGGATGGAGACTGACATTCAGAAACGGGTATTCCTTAGCGCAATCGAAACCAACGCGTAACGCGGCTCCGCTAGCCAGGGCGAGATACAGAAATTGCGGTTTGAATGGGCCAAGATAGACGCAGGCGACAGGTGAATACGCTTTTACCTGGTATTCAAGCCTTTCGAAAAGGGGTTCCCCATAGCGGCATCCTTTATCGGTATAGTAAGACGCCGTCGCCTTTTTCTTCTCCAAAAGAATCTCTAAATCGCCATGAGCAATGAACAAGATGGTCTTGAGACTCTCTTCTGGGAGTTCGTCAAGAATAGTCTTTGCGATTTTCTTGTCTTCCGGTAAAAAGAATACTGTTTTTTCGTGATCTTGCAACGATTTGGGGAATGAAAACGACTTGGTGCCTTTGCTTTTTCCCACTTTCAACCTGAACCACCTATACAAAAGTGGCTTGCAGAATAACCGCATCGGGAAAAATTTTTTGCCATCGGCAAAACACGATGATGAAAACAAAGGTGCTCCTAATTTTTATTTCGACAAAAATATATTAAATTTGCGCCATGCCCAAGCAAAAGTTCTATGCAGTAAAAAGGGAAAAAGAAAAAAAAATCGTAACAACGTGGACCGAATGCGAAAAATTGACCCACGGCGTCAAGGGAGTGCTGTTCAAGTCCTTCGGTTCCCGCGAGGAGGCTCAGGCTTGGCTCGACGGAATGGAGGCACCTGCGCCCGATGGGATTCGTGTATTTGTCGACGGTTCTTTTTCGCCAGGATTTGGCCCTGCTGGCTGGGCGTTTGTCGTTACTGAAGACGACAAAGAACTTGCCCGTGGTTCGGGAATCACGGCATTCGATGCAGAAAGCCGCAATATCGATGGTGAAGTGATGGCCTCGTTCCAAGCGATGAGATGGTTGGACGCTCACGACATGAAAGGCGTCATTTGTCATGATTACGAGGGTATTGCACGTTGGGCCAAGGGTGAATGGCAGGCAAAGAGCAATATCGCGAAGATGTACGTTGCTGCCGCAAAACCGTACCTTCACAGGGTCCAGTTCGAAAAAGTCGCCGCACATACCGGCGTCAAGTGGAACGAACTTGTAGATAAACTAGCAAAAGAAGCCATCGCGAAAGCGAGAAAGAAATAATTACTCGCTCTCGTGCTTGCTCATGCAGTGGAGGCTGCCACCTTCTTCAATGACGGTGCGGCAGTCGATTCCAATCACCTTGCGATCCGGGTACACGCTTTCGAAATACTTCTTGGCCTTTGCATCGTTCGGGCTCTTGTACTTCGGGAAGATGAGCCCACCATTCACGTAGATGTAGTTCATGTACGATGCCGGAAGAATCTGTCCGTCATCGAGCACGCGCTGCGGCGGGAGCGGGAGCGTATCGACTTTGGCGGTTTCGTAATGTTCCTTGAGCCAGTTTTCGATGAACTGCTTGGTTTCAGTCAAAATCGCATAGTTGGGGGAGCGCTTGTTGTCCGTCATGCACATGACAACTCTGTCTTTGGCGACAAAGCGAGCGACATTGTCGATGTGGCCGTCCGTGTGGTCGCCGTGCAACCCGTGCGGCAAAACGAGCATGTCCTTGAGACCGAACGCTTTGCAGAGAGCCTTAACGACTTTCTTTAAGTCTCGTTCATTGTTGCGGTTCTTGCCGACAAGGCAATCCTCAGTCGTGATGCCAAGCCCGTCTCCGTTGACTTCGATAGCGCCGCCTTCAAAGATGAACGGAACGCTTTCGTTAAGCGGAAGTCCCTGCTTTTCGGCAATTTTCTGCGGGATATCGTTGTCGAGTCCCCAAGGCGGGAATTTTGCGCCCCAGGCGTTAAATTGTGTTTCCGTGACGACTTTTTTATCGCCTTTTTTCATGAAGAACGGACCGTAGTCGCGAATCCAAATGTCATTTGTCTTGATAACGATACAGTTCACCGGGAACGGACGGTTGGCCAGAGCCGCCTTTTCTTCGTCGGTCAAAAAATTCTTGGCAGGGAGCAACAGGTTCACCGGCTGGAATTTCGTGATGTTGCAGATAAGTTCTACATAGAACTTGCGAATGTTGATACCGCGTTCGCCGTACCAGTTCGTCTTGTTGTGCGGGAAAGCAAGCCACGTGGCGCTCTGTTTTTCCCATTCCGCCGGATAACGAACAGAAGATTTTGCCATATTAAATTTCCTTAATTTTAAAGTCCTGGATCCTTCGTCCTTTCAGTCCTCAGGAAGACGAAATACGATACTTGGCAACTTGTTGCTTTAGTAGAGTTAAGCTCTTTGGGCTAGAATCCAGTTAAGTTAAACCAGGATCCTTCGATTCGGACAATCCTCAAAGCGAAGCTCCGACCTCACACCTCTAATCCGCCCAAATTTTCAAAATATCCTTGTACAAATCGATGCGACGGTCACGGAAATGCGGCCACCAGCGGCGATTTTCCTCGGTCTCGGCGAGGTCCAGCTCCACATAGCTTGCGCCCAGAAATTCCGGGTCGCATTTCTGCAGAATATATCCGTCCGGGGCGGCGACAAAACTCGTACCCCAGAACGTAAGGTGGCCTTCGGTACCCGAGCGGTTTGCCGCGATGACGAACGTCCTGTTGGCAATCGCATGCCCACGCATGACGGTCATCCAGCTGTCTTGCTGACGCGGGTAAATTTCCTTAGGTTCACTGTCCATCCAACCGATAGCAGTGGGGTAGATGAGCACGTCGGCGCCCTTGAGGCTCATGATGCGGGCCGCTTCGGGGAACCACTGGTCCCAGCAAATGAGCACGCCGAGCGTACCCGCGCTAGTCTTGATGGGCTCAAAGCCGGTGTCACCCGGAATAAAGTAATACTTTTCATAGAAAGCCGGATCGTCGGGAATGTGGCTCTTGCGGTAAAGCCCTGCGATGCTGCCGTCGCGTTCAAAGACGAAAGCCGAATTATGGTAGATACCGCGTGCACGCTTTTCAAAGAACGGGAACACGACAACAGCGTTCAGTTCCTTGGCGATGGCCTGCCATTCGGCGACTATCGGATGGTCCTTTTCGATAGCGAGGTCAAAAAAGTCTGCGTTTTCCTCGAACGGGAAATACGGGGTGTGGAACAGTTCCGGCAGGACAAGCAAATCGATGTCCTTGCCCTTAAGTTTGAGCGCTTCGTCCTTGTACCACTTGTTATTGGAGTCGAAATCTCCGGTCCATTTGCCTTGCAGCGTATATACCTTAATTTTCTTCATGTGCAATAATTTAGCAAAAACAAGCCCTACCATCAATTTTTTGTAAGAACATTGTTTTGTTTGCGTAAAATCACATCCAAAAGCCATTTGCAAGTTGGAAGTTTTTCTATATTAACCTTGAAAATTTTTAACAAGGATGAATAATGTCTCTTAAAACTATTTCTCGTGGCGCTGCTGCTGTGCTCCTTACAGCAGGAATTGCCTCTGCACAGTTGTTGAATACGAAAAGCATGGATGTCATCCGCGTCGAAAAGACCGGTATTTCTGCGGGTAAAATCGATAGTCTTGCAACGATGCTCGGTGCCCAGCAGGCTCCCGGCCAGAAACTGACCGAAGAAATGATGACTCAACTTCGCTATGCAGTTGTGGATAACCTCGTGGGTCAGGAACTCATCAAGCTTGAAGCCAAAAAGATGGGCATCAAGGTGTCTGCCGGTAAGGTCGATAGCTTGACCGCACTTTTCAAGAAGCAGTTCCCGAGCGAAGAAGCTTTCCAGAAGGAACTCAAGAAGTCCAACACGACGATGGCCCAGTTCAAGACCAAAATTGAAGACCAGCTCAAGAGCGAACAGATTCTCGAAAAGAAGGTCCCGTATCCGGAAGCTCCGACCGAAAAGCAGCTCCAGGCATTCTGGGAACTCAACAAGACTAAGGTCGCCATCAACGACACTATCAGCGGTGCCCGCATCTTCATTTCCACCAAGGGCAAGAGCGCTCAGGAAATCAACGACGCCAAGGACATGCTGAAGGGTCTTGCAGCCCAGGTTCGCGCCAAGAAGGCTACATTCGCCCAGCTCGCCGCCATGTATAGCGACGACAAGGAAGCCAAGAAGACCGGCGGCATCATGAACAAGTTCCTCGCCAAGTCCAAGGGCGCAAACTTCGCCAAGGCTGTGGGCAAGATCAAGGTCGGCGAAATCTCCGAAGTTATCACGGAAGACAATGGCGTTTCTATCTTCATGCTTACCGAAAAGAACGACGGCAAGTACGAAAGCTACAAGCACCAGATTGATTACATCCTCCGTGTGCAGGCCGAACAGGAACGCCAGGCCAAGCTCAAGGCTTACCTCGACGACCTCGGCAAGACCTACAAGGTCCAGTACCTCGACAAGAAGTACGAACCGCCTCAGGCCATCGGCGCTACTAAGTAATAGCACGAATTGTTTGTACGTGTCATTCTGAGCGAAGCGTAGCGAAGTCGAAGAATCCGGAGACCTTTTTGGATCCTTCGATTTCGAACCTACGGTTCAGCACTCAGGATGACACTTCTTTTTTAATTAGCTGATATTAGAGGTTTGATATGGCATTCAACACTACTCATACCGGGCTTATCGAGTTGCGCAGCCGCATAGATAAACTCTGGGGGTATCTTTGACTTAGAGGAAAAGACCGAAGAACTCTACGTCCTCGAAAAGGATTCCAGCGACCCGAACCTGTGGAACGACCAGGAAAAGGCGCAGGCAATGATGAAGAAAATCGGGAACCTCAAAGGGCTCCTTGATTCCTGGAAAGAAGTTTCCCAGACATGCGACGACCTCGCCGAGCTTTATGAAATGAGCAAGGACGAGGAATCTGCGGACCTCACCGCAACGCTCGAATCCGATATTGCCGAACTCAAGGCTCGCGTGGAAAAGATGGAATTCAAGAAGATGCTGAACGGGCCGGACGATGCCTGCGCATGCCTCATGTCCATCCATCCGGGCGCAGGCGGTACCGAGTCGCAGGACTGGGCTCTTATGCTTTTCCGCATGTACACGCACTTTTTTGAACGCGAAAACATGGATTTCAAGGTGGTGGATTTCCAGGAAGCCGAAGACGCCGGTCTCAAGAGCGCAACCATCGAAGTCACTTGCGAGAACGCTTACGGCCTGCTCCGTTCGGAAATCGGCGTGCACCGTCTGGTGCGCATCAGCCCCTTCGATGCAAACGCCCGTCGCCACACCAGCTTTACCGCTGTTTACCTCTATCCGGAACACGAAGACATCGAATTCGACCTCGACATGACGGAAGTCCGCGTGGATACGTACCGCAGTAGCGGTGCCGGTGGCCAGTACATCAACAAGACCGATTCCGCCGTGCGCATGACCCACTTGCCCACAGGTATCATGGCTAGCTGCCAGACGGAACGTTCGCAGATCCAGAACCGCGAAACTTGCTACAAGATGCTCAAGACCATGGTCGCCGAACATTACCGCCTGGAAGAAGAAGCCAAGCGCGATGCCCGCATGGCCGAAAAGAAAAAGGTCGAATGGGGGAGTCAAATCCGCAGCTACGTGCTTCAGCCTTACCAAATGGTGAAGGACCTCCGCACTGGCGTAGAAACATCCGACACAGCGGGCGTACTCGATGGAAAAATCAAACCCTTCATTGATGCGTACCTACTGAGTACAAGCGAAGTTCAGAAATAGTCGAAATGGAGATTCCCGATCAAGTCGGGAATGACAATAAAAAAGAGAAGTCCTTTGGGGACTTCTCTTTTTGCAAAGGAGATTCCCGCCTTCGCGGGAATGACACTTCAGTTAAGCGCTATTACTTCACCTTCAAAGCACCACGTTCCAGCTTGATCGTGAAGTTCGTGACATCACAGACTTCAGACGGACCCCAGTACTGGATCGGACCCGGATAGGTGTAGGATTCAGTCGTGGCCCAAACGTCGCGGTTCTTGGCGAAGAACTTGAACGGAGCGCCGTCGAGTTCGACGAGAGCCTTCTGGATCACCGGCTTGTCGGCAGCGTGACGACGTTCGATGTTCATCATCATGGTGATAGGAATGCCACCGGCAGTCCACTTTTCGATGCCCTTCGTGAGGTCACGGACAGAGCTCATGTAGCCGTTCATCTTATTGAAGGCGAGCACAGACGCGGTGAAGCCGAGGCTGTAGCAGTAGTCGGCGTCGAAGTTCGACGGAGCGGCGCAACGGCCTTCGTAACCGAAGAAGTGGTTGAGAGCGGAGAACTTGCCCTTGAAGTTCTTGCGGCTCTTGAGATCCTTCTTCACCATTTCGATGATGAGCTTTTCGGTTTCGATGAGGGAAACCTGCACGTTGCCGTGGCTGTCGCGGTCGAGCATCAGCTGGCCCTGAGTGGTGGAGGGGAGGCTCTTGAGGACTTCGG
>Ga0247609_10007338_pt1 | contig 10514 bp, 6 predicted proteins | sample 172DNAGHGlowgp2_FD_193487 | JGI IMG/M metagenome (GOLD analysis project Ga0247609, IMG submission 193487) | Sheep rumen microbial communities from Palmerston North, Manawatu-Wanganui, New Zealand - 1728 DNA GHGlow gp2 | ecosystem: Host-associated > Mammals > Digestive system > Stomach > Rumen ...
GCCTCGGCCTCCATCTGTAAGTCGCCTCTCGCTGGGGCCACCTCTCGCTGGGGTCTGCCTCTCACTGGGGGCTGGCACCGACGTAAAGTCGCTCGCGACTTTCTCGTCGGGTCCTGACCCTAGCGAGAGGCTCAAGCGCACATCAATCGAAAAGGGCGTAGAATCTCCTGACCCCTTTACGCCCTTGGGGTGACGGCGCCCGATGACGGCGAGGCACGTAGCTCGACGGTTGCGACCCACGTAGCTCGAACCCCTCGATCCACGTGGCTCGCCACAGCGCGCGCAGGGCTCGAATAGCCCACATTACTCATAGCCGGAGTACTCGGCTTGACAGTTTTACTGGTTGCGGAAGTTCCACTTGGAATTATCGCTCTTGAAATCATATTCGGCCAGCGTAGGCGTAGAGTCGCCGGCAGAGTAGAGGCAGTAGCGGCAATTGACACCCTTCTGTCCGGGGATGGCCTTCGGCATGATGCGGAAGGTGCCATCGGTGAGCTGTTCGATGCGCCAGAGTTGTTCGTCAGCGCCTGTATAGGCAGGAACGGTGGTCACCTCCTTGTCGGCAGTAGCGGCAAGGGCGCGCTCAGTACCTTCGATGGTGATCTTGAAGTAAGGATTGCTGAGATAGCCACCAGCCTCGTTGACAGGGGTGATGGTCCAGCGCTGGTGAGGACGGAACATATAGTCGCCGATGCGGGCAGGAATGTCGCCCTCAGGCCATGTACCGATCACCTCAGCCAATGTCTGGTTGGCAATGGGCTTGGGAGGCTGTTGCATCTGCTCGCGGTTGAACCATCCCTGACGCTCCTGCTGGATGCGGACGAAATCGACAGCCAGTTCGAGGGCATAGCCACGACGCTCACTCTCGATCTCGAAGGTGCCACCCTTGAACTGGTCGCCAGCATAAGGCCAGCCATTCTTCCAAAGCAGCGGACGGACAGCCAGCACGCTGCGGCCACTCAGGTCGAAGTCGGCCTCCCAGTGGAAGGAACATACCTCAACACCTTCATCGATGATGGTACGTCCGAAGTGACCGGCACCGGCCTTACGGTCGCCGGCAGCCACCACCATCTTACCACCACCATGGAACATGTCGCGGCCTACATTGTCGAGATACGGGCCTTCCACGCTCTTGGAACGGCCAACCACGATGTTATAGGTGGAGTTGACACCGTCGCAGCAGGTGCCGTGGGTGCCAAGCAGGTAATACCAGCCATCGCGATACATCAGGTCGGAAGCCTCGCAGTCGATGGCAATGTCCTTCTCCTTATTACCCTTGACACGGAAACCAGTCTTGGGATCGAGTTCGATGAGACGGATGGTACCGAAATACGTGCCGTAGCTCACCCAGAGACGGCCTGTCGTAGGATCGAGCAGCAGACCCGGGTCGATGGCATCCTGATCCTCCATACCGTCGGAGTAGCAGACCTCGACAGCCTCACTCCACTTGAAGTCGGGCGACTTCGGGTCGAGCGTCTTGTTCCACATCGTCAGGATGCGGCCAGCATGACCGCCACCGAGGCCACCGCCTGTGGCACCATAGATGCAGAGGTAACGGTCGCCGATCTTCAGGATGTCGGGGGCAGCACCGCCACCAGGGCGGTCGGCACCACTGTGCCAACTCCAGCCGTCGTCGCTAATGAGGCCACCTCCGCCAGTGCCGAAAGTGTAATACTTACCATCGCACTCGGCCAGTGTCGAGGGGTCGTGGATATAGGGTTCGCCGATTTGTGCTTGAGCGGCTGTAGCAAGGACCAATGCCGCCAGAATTGTATGTAGTCTTTTCATATTATTGAGCTTTGATTGAATAGTTAGTGACAGGGTTACCTTTCTCGTCGAGGAAACGGACGCAGAAGTCGCTCATGCCCGGGCCGTTGATGATGGCACCACGCAGGATATTGCGACCTTTCTTCAGCGTCAGACGGGGCGACATGCCGTCGTCCTTCACCATACGGCGGTCGCCAGAGAGTAGGAGTGCCTCCTTACCGTTGAGCCACCACATCGAGGCAGAGTTGGATCCAACAGCCAGACGGACGTTCTCGATGTCTTCATTGCAGTCGATGATCGTTACAGCCCAGAAGAGGACACCATAGACTTGCTGTCCCCACTTCTCGGCAAAGCGGAAGAGCTTCACGTTGTAGTTCTCGCTGTCGAGCGCATGCCATGTCAGCGTCTGGGTGACAGTCTTCACCTCAGGCTGGGCAGGAGCCGCAGCGCCGCGTCCGAAGCCTGCAGGTGCCTGTTCCTGCTTGAAGGTAGCCTTCACCTTCTGACCGTCCTTCGGCAGGATGGTCTGCTGACCTTTGAAGTATTCCCTGTTGAAATGCTCACGCAGGTAAGAGTCTGTGAAGACGGTATTGCCAGGATTGGGCTTGTCGATAGGCTCCAGAAGCAACCAGCGACGGATGAAGCCGTCTTTATCGGGCTGTGCAGGCTGAGCCGTAGCAGGTGAGAAGTACTTAGGACGGTTCTTAAATTGGATCCAGTCGACACAGACACCAGCATCGCCCTCACAAGTGATGACCAGGTCGCTGACACCCTTTGGCGTGAAAGCCAATGGGGCCGTCATCGTCAGCCACTGGTTGCTGAAGTCACGACGGAACATGGCTGGCATGCCGGCAGGTGTCTCGGGCTTCACGGTCATGTCGATTTTGGCCAAAATCTTGCCGTTGGCGCTCTTCTCACGAATATAGAAAGAGGTGTTCTCTGCAGCCTTGGCAGAAATCACCAGATAACCGTCGGTCAGACAGTTGAAGTCGATGTCATTGTAGCGGAGCCAGCTGCCCTTAGCGGGAAGAGTGGCCTGGAAGCTGCGGAACGTGTTAATGGTATCGATCAGCTGAGTGGTGACATCAGTACTGGCATCACTATAACGGTCGATCTCGATCTTCTCGGTGGCCAGATTGACGCCAACACCACGTTTGGTCTGTAAAACCTCCTGTATGGTGCCGTCGGGATTGAAGCTGACCTTTTCGATGCAGACAGAGCGGCGCTTGTCATCTCGGGGAGAGAAGTGGTTGCGATGATAGAACAGATACCACTGCCCCTTGTATTCTACGAGACTGTGGTGGTTGGTCCAACAGGTATTGTCGTGCTCAGCCATGATGATGCCCTTAAAGTCCCAAGGACCGAGCGGCGATTTCGACATGGCATAGGCCAAGGTCTCCGTAGGATTCTTGCCGTCGCTGGTGTCGCCACGTACCCATGGGAAGGAGAGATAATACCAGTCGCCGCGTTTGAAGGCGAAGGGACCCTCCTTAAAGCCTTCGGGCAGCCCTTCCATCACCTGACCGCCCACCTTCATCGGGGGCATCTCAGGCATGCCTTCACGCTTTGGGAATTGCACTTCCTGCAGTTCACCATCGAGTTCGAGCATATTACTCTTCAGCTTGGCACCACGGATGCCCATACCACTCCAGTAGATATAAGCCTGTCCATCGTCGTCGATGAGTACACAGGGATCAATGCCGGAGACACCCTTGATAGGTTCAGCCTCGCTTTTGAACGGACCTTCGGGGTTGTTGGCTGTAGCGACACCGATGCCGAAACCACGTCCACCCCTTGGTGCATTGGGGAAATAGAAATAATACTTCCCGTTCTTGTAGACACAGTCGGGTGCCCACATGGAATAACCCTCAGGATTACCCCAGGGAACGGTCTCCTGAGAAATGATCATACCGTGGTCGGTCCAATCAGTCAGGTTCTCAGAAGAGAACACATGGTAGTCTGCCATACAGAACCAGTCCTGTCTTTGTCCTGCAGGGGGTATGATGTCGTGCGACGGGTAGACATACACCTTATTATTAAATACGCGAGCAGTAGGGTCGGCAGCGAACTGATCGCGAATAACCGGGTTCTGTGCCACTGTCAAGAGCGGCACACCCATGAAAACTAAACTTAGTAATTTTTTCATTGGCGTTATTTAACGTTTTTGTTAGTGAATAGTTGAACTTTCGGTGCAAATATACTAAATATTCATGATATTAGATGCTTTTTCTTATAAATAGTTTAATTAATATTATTTGTAATTAAGGCAAATACTTTTGCAAATGTAACAGGAATTTTGTGAGATGTAACATTTGTAACATAAATACCTAATAAACAAAGTCTGCGTTACAATAAATAAAGTATTTAAGTTAAATTTATAATATCTTTGCACACGAAATTGCGAACAATAACAATTATAAATCTACATTATCATAACAATTATCTAACTAATTCATTAAATTATGTGGAATTTTAAATCACTGCAAAAGCCGTTAATGGCACTGTTCTTGCTCTGTTTGTTCCCTCTGGGAGCTTTGGCTCAGAGCGTCATCAAGGGAACGGTGAATGATGAAGCAGGTGAACCGATCATCGGTGCAACTGTAAAGGTAGCTGGCTCAAACATTGGAGCAATTACCGACTTCAATGGTAATTTCTCTGTTGAAACAGCCTCAAACGCTACTCTCGAAATCTCTTATGTAGGCTACACCACCCAGAAAGTGAAGGTAGCTGGAAAGAACAACATCACAGTCGTTATGAAAGAAGACGCTCAGATGCTGAATGACGTGGTTGTTGTAGGTTACGGTACTATGAAGAAGAGCGACATCTCTGGATCAGTTGCTACTGTAGACCAGGAAGCCGTGATGAAGCGTGTTCCACAGAATATCGGTCAGGCTCTGCAGGGCGCTGCAGCCGGTGTGATGGTATCACAGCAGGACGGTTCTCCTGACGGAAAGGCAGCCATCCGCATCCGTGGTGTCGGAACCATCAACGGTGACGCATCTCCTCTCTACGTAGTAGACGGTGTACAGGTTGGTAACAACGCCGACTTTGTAAATCCCTCTGATATTGAGCGTATTGAGATCTTGAAGGACGCCTCTGCAACCGCTATCTACGGTTCTGCAGGTGCCAATGGTGTTGTGATGATCACCACCAAGCACGGCCAGAAGGGTCACACCAATATTACTATTACAGCCGACTTCGGTCTGCAGACTCTGCCTTACAAGCTTAAGGTACTAGGTCTGAACGATTATGCATCAGCTATCAAGGAGGCAAAGGGCAACGACGGTGCCATGTTTATCAACCAGATCTGGAATGCCAACCCAAGCAGCCTCAGAGAGGTTAACTGGCAGAAGGAGATGACACGCGCAGCTCTTCGTCAGCAGTACGGTGCATCAGTAAACGGTGGTAACGATAAGACCACATACAACATCTCATTCGGTTACAATCATGTAAATGGTTTGGTTATCAACACCAACTATCAGCGTTTCACTACACGCGCGAACATTACTTCTAAGATCAACAAGTATCTGGAGATTGGTGGTGACATCAACTACACTCACAGTGAGAGCCATGGTTCTAACGCCTCTATGGGTAACAACCAGAACCTGTCTTCACTTCGTGACTTCGCTTCAATGACTCCTACACTGGACTACTACGATCAGAACGATGCCAGCAAGGAGATTATTCATCCGTATCTGACGAACCCCGACGGTGCTCCTGGTTCTTACGGTGCTGGTTACCTGATGACTCCTAACGGATGGGAAGGTAACACCTCTATCGCAGCTAACCCCTATGCTACACAGATGGAGAACGGTGAGCGCGCACGCAACGGTTTCGATCGTATCCAGACAACCGCTTTCGTTGACGTCACATTCTTCGAGCTGGCACACCACAAGCTGGACATCCGCAGCCAGGGTACCTATACATACTGGGGCAACAACAGCTCTGACTACACTGGTGGTCGTACACGTTGGAACCAGATCGGTGGCAACTGGACTGAGGTTCTGCTTCCTTCTGGATCAGACCAGAGCTTCGCATTCTCTCTGAACAACAGCCACGGCTACAGCCTCGGCCTTCAGACTTATCTGACCTACAACCTGGATTTCACCAACCACAACCTGACGCTGATGCTCGGTAATGAGGTTGGCAAGTCTTGGGGACAGTGGACAAGTGCCAGTGCCCGTGAGTTCGACTCTCTTGAAAACCGCAATATCAAGTTGACCAACAAGCCCGATGACATTCAGGGTAATGGTGCATACAATGCAGACGTACACACAATCTCTTACTTCGCACGTGCTTCTTACACCTTGATGGATCGCTATATCATCACTGGTACAGTACGTAAGGATGGTAGCTCAAACTTCTCTGGTGGTAACCGTTGGGGTACATTCCCCTCAGTAGCCGGTGCATGGCGTATCTCTGAGGAGCCGTTCCTCCGCGACGTGAAGTTCGTTAACAACCTGAAGCTCCGTGTAGGTTGGGGTCAGACAGGTAACGCCGGTGGTGTCGCTGGTAAGGCTATTGCAGCTTTGAACTCTAACGGTGGTAACAACGCTGTTATCTTCTATCCTTCATCTCCTGGTGTTGCTGGTGCCTTCGGTGGCAACCGCGACCGTCAGGGTGGTTGGCAGGCTGACCTGGTTGATACCGACCTGAAGTGGGAGACCACTGAAATGACCAATATTGGTATCGACTTTGCATTCCTCAACGACTTTGACATCACTTTGGATTACTTCATCAAGAAGACCAAGGACCTGCTCCTCTATCAGCAGATTCGTCCTACAGCCGGTTTCACTCAGATCTACACCAACTACGGTGAGATTGAGAACAAGGGATTCGAGTTTGCTATTGGTTATCACCACAACTTCAACAAGGACTTCAGCCTGAACGCTCGTCTGACTGGTTCTACTATTAAGAATAAGGTAAAGAAGATGGGTGATCCTCTCTATAACACTGCTTCTGGCAACAACGGTGCAAGTGCATACGACGGTTCTCAGGTAGGTGCTATCGATGGTAACGGTGACTGGAACAACCACTCTATCTGTAAGGAAGGTGAGGCTGTAGGTTCATACTATGGTTACATTACCGACGGCATTATCAAGGATCAGGCTGACCTGCAGGCTTATCTGGCCAAGTTAGGCGGTTCGGAGACAGGTGTTCCCAACGATGAAATGACCAAGGTTGATGGTGACCACCCATTGTCAGTAGGTGACATGAAGTTCAAGGATATCAACAATGACGGTAGAATTGACTCTGAGGACCGTCAGATCCTCGGCAACGGATTCCCCGCTCTGAACTACGGTCTGACTGTAGGCGCTACCTATAAGGACTGGGACTTCAACCTCTATATGTACGGTGTATTCGGACAGGACGTTCTGTCTTACTCAGCTATGAAGATGAGCTCTATGCGTCAGCTTGATGACCAGTGTACTCCTAACATCCTCGCAGAGGCTTACGATCAGGCATTCCGCAATGGTAACGGTTCACTGCCTCGTCTGAGCATCATCGACTCTAACCGTAACTATCGTGTCAGCGACATGTGGGTAAAGAACGGTGACTTCCTCCGTATCTCTAACCTCCAGGTAGGTTACACACTGCCTCAGAACTTCTCTAAGAAGCTTGCTATCCAGAAGGCTCGTATTTACTTAGGTGTAAGCAACCTGCTGACCATCTCTGGTTACAACAAGTACGGTGATCCTGAGTGCGGTAGTGGTTCTGTCCTCTACGCAGGTCTCGACACAGGTCGTTATCCTCAGCCCCGCACATTCATGGGTGGTATCAATGTAACTTTCTAATAGTATAGTAAGAAGGTAAAATACAAAAAGTTTAAAGCATACAAATATGAAGACAAGATATATTTTATTTAGTACAGCACTGTGCAGCGCTATGGGTCTTGGTCTTACCTCCTGCAACAACGACAAGTTCCTGGAGGTCAACCAATACGAGATCGTCGCTATGGATGCTATGTACGAGAACGATGCCAACGCCAAGAAAGGTTTGAATGGTGTCTACGATATGATGTTCCCGAATGATGATTATGATGGTGACTGGGGTTTCAAGCCCAACCTTTTCACAGGTTGTCACCCGACTATCGATACCCAGGCAACTGGATGGGATAAGAACTGGAACGTACAGGCATGGAACTCAGGTTCTTCTGAGCTCCTCGGTGGTTGGAAGCACGTTTATCACGGAATCTGCCGTGCCAACGACTTTTTGGCAGGACTTGAGACTGCAGAGAATGTGACTCCTGCCGTCAAGCAGAAGCTGGAAGGTGAGGGTCGTGCCCTCCGTGGATTCTTCTATCACTGGCTGGCTACAACATTCGGTCGTGTTCCTATGCTGGCAACAGGTGAGAACTATACCAATACTCCGCAGAAGGCTCGTGCAGAGACCTATGCTGAGATGTGGGACTTCATCATCGCCGATTTCGAGGCAGCAGCCAACCTGCTTGACTGGCAGCCTATGGACGGCAACTACGGCCGTGCAACCAAGGGTATGGCTCTTGCATACCTGGGCGATGCTTACATGTGGAAGGCTTATCGTCTGACTGACGGTGCTAACGGACAGGCACAGGATGCTGGTGCTGCAGCACAGCTCTATCAGAAGGCAGCTGACTGCTTCAAGCAGATTCTGAACAGTGGTACATACAAACTGAACGAGTCGTTCACCACACTGTGGGATCCCGCTTCTGCATGGGGACCTGAGACAATCTGGTGTGAGCAGCTCGACGAGGGTACAAACTGGGGACAGTGGGGTAACCTGACCAGCAAGCTGATGCTGAAGTGGTATACCGCATGTCCTGAGAACGGTGGTTGGGGTTCACTCTACCTCTCATGGGAGTGGTACTCTTGCTATGAGAAGGGTGACAAGCGTCGTTCAGGTTCTTGCTACACAGGTGCCGTTCCTCAGATCGACCCGAACAACTCAGCTTACGATCCTAAGTATGAGGGTTGGTATGAGCCCGCTATTTACGGTGTAAACCCATACCTGCAGGAGGTTCTTGGTAAGGGCCAGTCTGGTACTACCACTAAGCAGTTCCACTTCAACAATGGTGAGTGGGCACCTGCTATCTGGAGTTCTAAGATGTGGCGTACAGCTTCTGCCAACTATAAGGGCTGGGCTGACGGACACTGGAGCCCAACTCCTATCTACTGGAAGCGTCTGCCTAACGTTATGCTCGACTATGCTGAGTGCTGCTTCCGTACAGGTAATGAGGCTGAAGGCTGGGCACAGCTGGATCAGTTGCGTGAGCGCGCCTTTGGTAAGCTCGAGGCTGGCAACGAGGCTGCTCTGACCGCAAAGTATCTGCCTTACTACAACTCATTCGCTGAGTGGGTAGGTCGCGCAGAAGGTGAAAATCAGGATGGTGGTCCATTCTATAAGAACCGCAAGGAGTATCCTATCCCCTTCGGCAGCAACGACGACATGCGTGAGGATGCTAAGACATACTACACCAAGTATACAGCTGACAAGGGCTTCAAGTCTGAGGTTTGGAAGGTTGCCGTTAACACAGAGCGTCGTAAAGAGTTTAACTGCGAGTGGTGTCTCCGTCCGGATATGCAGAAGTCAGGCTTCATGGCTGACCACGTAGCTACCAATTATCCGAAGCGGAGCGTTGAGGATCTGAAGGATGTTCCCTGGACCAATCGTGACTACGATTACAACGACCTGAAGATGGATATGCCTATTCCTGAGGATGAAATCCTGAAGAACCCGCTCTGCGACCAGAACCCAGCTTATGTTGGTGGTGGTAATTAATAAACGACCATAAGAATACTTTTTAGTTAGTTTTTTATAGTAGTTAGTAATTAGACACATTGTTTTGGTATTTAAAAAGGATGCTGCGTCGAGACGATGCGGCATCTTTTTTTCCATTAGAAATTTGTTCAAATCAATATTATTATATACCTTTGCAGCATGAAACGGACGAGGAACTATCACCTGATGGCAGCTACAGCCCTGTTGGCCTTTGCAATTGTCAGTAGCTTCATTGCCTGCACCTCTCATTCAACAGACGCAGCCGGCTCTGGGGTTGGCACCGGTGAGGAACTACGCTATGACGCCCTCCAGATAAAGGGGCAGTGGGCTGACATCGTGGACGAAGCAGCCAAACATCCTATTCAGTCACAAGCATGTCATAAGGTGCTGCGGCTTGCGCAATACCGTCTTGGACAAGCCGGCAACGAAGCTATCATGGATTGTCTCTCCAATTCAAGGGATGTTCTCAGCAGCGAGACTGCCGCCCTGATGATGAGCGATGTATATATCCAGCTCAGTATGGTGAACATGTCACAGCGCGCAGCCTTCGAAGCTCTCGTCACTACCAACAGTCCCGAGACGCGCACACGCGCCCTGCAAAGGCTCACGGAGACCGCACTCATCACCTCGCAATACGAGGTGGCACGGAAATACATCGCCATCCTTGAGGAGGAAGGCCGCGTCAGCAAATGGCTGAAAGACATCAAATCACTTGCAGAGCACCCAGAACGCATCGATCAACACCCTGTCTATCGTCAACTACGCCAGAATCATGAAAAAGTCGAAGATCAGTTCTTTTTGTAGTCTGATAGCCCTTCTATGGGTGCTGGCAGCCTGCCAGAGTGGCATCTCCACCCCTCACGACGTGGGGCATGCCGATGCATGGCCCGCTATTTATCCCGACTATGCAGAAGTGACCATCCCCGTGGGCATAGCACCGCTGAACTTCTCGATGCTTAGCGACAGCATCACCACCATAGACGTAGACA
>Ga0247609_10007340_pt1 | contig 10511 bp, 8 predicted proteins | sample 172DNAGHGlowgp2_FD_193487 | JGI IMG/M metagenome (GOLD analysis project Ga0247609, IMG submission 193487) | Sheep rumen microbial communities from Palmerston North, Manawatu-Wanganui, New Zealand - 1728 DNA GHGlow gp2 | ecosystem: Host-associated > Mammals > Digestive system > Stomach > Rumen ...
TTTTGTTATTTCCATGGGAGGTGACGGAACATTCCTCCGTGCCGCCAGTATGGTAGGTTCTAAAGAGACACCAATCCTTGGTATCAACACAGGACGTCTGGGATTTCTTGCAGATGTCAATGCCCATGAGATAGAGCATATTATCAATGCGCTTTATGAAGATGATTTTACCTTGGAAACGCGTGCTGTGATATTGGTAGAGACAGACGGACAACTGTTACAGGGCTATCCCTTTGCACTGAATGATGTTGCTATTCTGAAACGTGACTCGGCCTCGATGATTAGTATTCGAGCCAATATCAATGGGCAGTATCTGAACACCTATCAGGCTGATGGTCTTGTTATCTCGACTCCGACAGGTTCTACGGCCTATTCATTGTCTGTCGGTGGACCTATCATTGTGCCAGGTACAAAGGTGTTTTCTATGACGGCTGTTGCTCCTCACTCACTGAATGTGCGCCCGATAGTTCTTCCCGACAATTCCGTGATAGAACTTGGTGTGGAGAGCCGTAGTCATAACTTCCTCGTTGCCATTGACGGACGTTCGGAGAAATGCAATGAAGGAACGAAAATAACACTCCGTCGTGCACCTTATGATATCAAGGTAGTAAAACGTTCAGATCATCGCTACTTCAATACCCTGCGTGAAAAGATGATGTGGGGTGCTGATACCCGATAGTCTTTATTGTTCTTTAGGCAGTTTCAGGATAAAGCGGCTGCCGTCTTTGTAGGTAGTGTCGAGGACGACATCACCACCCAACTGACGGGCAATACGACGGGCAAGAGGAAGTCCTAATCCGACCCCTTCCTTATAGGCATCCACTTTATAGAAATGTTCGAAGATTTTCTCTTCCTCGCCTTCCTTGATACCTTTGCCTGTATCAGTCACACTGAAACATACCATTTTCTCTAACTCATCCTGATAGCAGGAGAGTGTGACGGAACCTTGTTCCGTAAACTTGCAGGCATTATTCAGCAGGTTATTGAGAACCTTTTCCGCTTCCTGACTATTGGTAATAATCTTAAAACTGTCTTTCAGATTACTGTTGAAGCGGATGTCAATATCTTTATACTCGTCTTGGTAGGGCTGTAACACATTCTTTGCCAACTCGTTACAAGAGACGGAGTCACTCTTGTCAATATAGTGAATACTCTCCTTTCCAGAGACATCAAGTATCTCACTGATGATACGCACGATTTGATTGGAACTGTTGGCAATGCGAGTGACCATCTCGGCACGATCTTCCTCACTCATGGAATTGTCTGGATTACTGATGACCTGGGCGAAGCCACTGATAACGTTCAGAGGTGTACGTACCTCATGACTCATGTTCTGGATGAAACTAATCTTCATGCGCTCTGCCTCTTGAGCCTTGTCACGCGCAATCATCAGTTCATGGTTCTGCTGTTGCAGTTTCTTGGTGTATTTACGCTTATGGCATTGGCAGGCAGCAATGGGTATCAGACAAGCGAAAGGAACCAAGGCAAACATGCTCCATTTCATACGCTCTGAGCGTTCACTACATTCTTCTTTCTGCATCTCTGCAAGGGCGAGGTCATTGGCAGACCCCACTAACTCCTCACTCATGATGACATTATTGACAGAGTCCTTAACGGCAGAATAGCGTTTCTGTGCCATGAAGGCTTTTACAGTATCACCAGCCATTTCGTAGATCTCTGTCTGGAATTTATATTGGTCGGTCGTGTTGGTCAATAAGTTTGTGAGACGGATGGCCTCTCCGTAATGGTGATCGGCAATATTCTTGCAGATCTTCACATAATGATAGTATGTTGTACTAAAATCATTTCCCAGCGTCTCCTGCAGTTTCATATATTCCTGATAACTCTTTTTGAGTGTATCCCAGTCACGCATGGCATAGGCGACAATCACCTTAAAGCCGATAGCATCGCTGTATTCATATCTTCCTCCATTTGCCTTAATGATGGAAATGGCACAGTTTAGATGCTTCATTGCTTCTTCCGGATTGGTGTCCATCTCGATATTCGCCAAGTCCATATAGATGGAGATAAGGTTAGTAGGTTGAGAGTGGTCCACTTCCTCCAATGCATGCTCAAAATACTGGTGGGCGAGGGTGATGTTACCTCGCAGTGAATAGATGATACCTTGCAGGTGGGTAGCGTTATAGTATTCTGATTCCGCCTTCCGTTGTCTCATGTCATTCCGCATCAATGTCGTCTTTCGTAAGGCACGATAGAAATGGTTGTGGTTGACATCATAGAGGACTTCGTGCGTCCAGCCTTTGTAATACAGAGGGAGGTTTCCCATTGCCAGATAATACTCACGATAATTCTGGCAGGCGGCGTAGAAGGCGCTTTCATTGTCGGAATTAAAATACTTACGGACTTCATTGAGCAAGTGTGTGCTCGCAGTGTCTGTTTTCTGAGTCTGTGCCACTATGGGCATGCAGACCAACAAGAGAAGAACAACGACAATAAAATGTCTGTTGATCGAGATCATTTTCATATAATATCGGTTTATGGTCGTGCAAAGATAATCATTTTCTTTGAAATATCTTTACTGTCGTTGATGATATTTCCCTGAGTTGTGCAAATTCTTCGACGAAAATGCTGGGAAAGCATTCTTTTAAAATATTTTAAAATATTATCAAAGAAAAAACTCCTTTTACGCGTATAATAATATAAGGTGGGAATGTTAAATAATGCTTATTGGCAAAAAAAACGCCGAAAAATTTGGAGGGAAAGAATAAAAGCGCTACTTTTGCAGTGTACTATTAAGGTGGTACACTAATACAGAGTATAATAAAGTAATATTCATAAAAGAAAAAGACGTATGATTAACGTACAAAACATCAGTTTCCATTACAAGGGTCAGAAGACACTTGTATTCGACGGGTTCTCCCTCCGGTTGGAAGAGGACCGTATCTATGGACTGCTCGGCAAGAACGGCACGGGTAAGTCGACACTACTTTATCTGCTTTCAGGGTTGCTTCGTCCCAATAACGGTTATGTTAGTGTTGATGGCGTAGAGGCACGCAAGAGACAACCTGAGGTATTGCGCGACATCTTCCTCGTCACAGAAGAGTTTGAGTTGCCAGCAATGCGACTCTCAGAATATGTGAAAATCTATCGTCCTTTCTATCCTAACTTCTCTGATGAGATACTGGACAACTGTCTGAAGGACTTTGAACTGGACCGTAATGTGAAGTTCAATGAGCTTTCAATGGGACAGCGCAAGAAGGCATATATCGCTTTCGCGATGGCCACCAACACCAAATATCTCTTCATGGACGAGCCAACGAATGGATTGGATATTCCTTCGAAGTCACAGTTCCGCAAGGTCATTGCCCAAAACATGACAGAGGAGCGCACAGTGATTATCTCCACGCACCAGGTTCATGATGTGGAGCAAATGCTTGACCATATCATCATCCTTGATCAGCGCAGCGTATTGTTGAATGCTTCGATGCAGGATATTCAGGAGCAGTTTACCTTCGAGTATCGTAGTCCTCAGGAGATGGATGACAGTGTACTCTATGCCGAACCCACCTTGCAGGGTAATGCTGTTATTACCAAGCGTCAGGAAGGCAATGCAGAGACGCAAGTGAATCTCGAATTATTGTTTAACTATAAAACGCAAGCAAAATGAGTACCTTTAATATAAATAGATTCGGACAGGCACTGAAATGCCAGTTGATGGTGGGACGTAAGATGTGGATTCGTCTTTTCAGTATCTACACACTCGTGATGTTCATGGCAGGTCTTTTCTGGACCCGTATTCAGGGAACGTCGTATGAATTAATGGAGACATGGGGGACGGACGAACTTTATCAAGCCTATGAACGACATGTGACGCAGAGTGTAGCCTTTGGTGTTGTTTTCTTCTGTATCGCGATGCTCTTCGGAGCCGGTGGCATGTTCTCGCAGATGAAGGATACGCGAACGCGTTCTGCCTATCTGCTATGGCCAGTTTCAAATTTGGAGAAATATGTCATCAGCATATTGCTCTCTATCGTATTGATGGCAGTCGTAACGATAGGTGCCTTTATGCTTGCCGATGCCCTGCGTGTTTTTGTGGACTGGGTAACAGGTCGTATCATTGTCTGGGGTATCCCGAAATTTTTTAGTCCTCAAGGGGAGGAGATTACAGTTTCTGGGGAATGGAGACTTCTTTGGATGGTGTTAACGATGATATTCTATTTCCATTCGCTCTATATTGTGGGTGGCACTTTGTTCCGTCGCCAGCAGTTCCTGTTGACCAGTGGTACGATTATTGCTGTCTCCATCCTGCTGACCATTATTTTGAATCATATAGACTGGAGCGGTGTTGACATCGAATTTGTAAATAGTCATTGGGATGAGGAGACACAGACGTATATCCACGTTTTTCATCCTTTGTTCTATATCATTAACACAGTAGGCTGTCTGCTGATTGTCTTCCACTACTGGGCTTCTTATAAGCTGTTTACTCGTATGCAGGTCATTAACAATAAATGGTTGAACGTATGAATTTCACAAACGATAAAGCAATCTATTTGCAGATGGCAGACCGTCTCTGTGATGAGATTCTCGCAGATAACTACAAGGATGACGATCGCATTCCCTCCGTCAGAGAGTATGCCGTTCTCTTGGAGGTGAACACCAACACTGTCGTCAAGGCTTACGATGAGTTGGCTCGCGCGAACATTATATATAATAAAAGGGGACTCGGCTACTTCGTGACGAAAGGAGCGAAGAAACAGATTCTCAAGGAACGCAAGAAAGAGTTCATGAAAGAACGTTTGCCAGAACTCTTCCGACAGATGCAACTGTTAGGTATTACGTTAGAAGATGTTAAAGACGCGTTTGTCGCAACTTCTGGTGAGGAAACAACGTCTAATGAATAAACAAAGGTAAAAAAGTTTTCATGATACATCTAAAAGACATCAACAAAACCTATCAAGGTGCACAGCCTCTCCATGTGCTGAAGGGCATCTCACTGGATATCGAGAAAGGAGAGTTCGTCAGCATCATGGGAGCATCAGGCTCGGGAAAGTCTACTTTATTGAATATCTTGGGTATTCTTGACAATTACGACAGTGGCGAGTATCTGCTCAACGGGGTGCCTATCTGGAACCTCTCTGAACGTAAGGCTGCCGAGTATCGTAACCACATGATAGGATTTATCTTCCAGTCGTTTAACTTGATTTCGTTCAAGACAGCAGTAGAAAATGTGGAGTTGCCGCTCTTCTATCAAGGGGTGTCGCGTAAAAAGCGGCACACCCTTGCTTTGGAGTATTTAGAACGTCTAGGACTTCTAGACTGGGCAGACCATTATCCCAACGAACTGTCTGGTGGACAGAAACAACGTGTAGCCATTGCCCGTGCTTTGATTACGAACCCGCAGATCATCCTTGCCGATGAGCCTACGGGTGCTCTTGATTCTAAGACTTCTGTAGAGGTGATGCAGTTGTTGAAGAAGTTGAATGACGAAGAGCATATGACACAGATTATTGTGACTCACGATCCGAATGTGGGTGCACAGACCAACCGTATTATCCGTATCAAAGATGGAGTTATTGAATGAGATATGGCAGACAGCGCGACGCAATAAACTGCGTACGGGACTGACTGGTTTTGCGGTAGCATGGGGTATCTTCATGCTTATCGTTCTGTTAGGTGCTGGTAATGGACTCATCAATGCGAACCTGAGACAGAGTGACCGTTTCCTCTCGTCCTCGATGGTCATCTTTGGCGGAGAGACCTCTAAAGCCTATCAGGGACTGAAGGAAGGCAGGGCGATTCGCTTGCAGGAGAACGACATCGAGACAACGGGTTCTGAGTTCAAAGAGTATGTTGATGAAGTTGGTGCTCAGTATATGACCAGAGCGACGATAAGTCTCGGACAGCAGTATATCTCTACGTCGATAGCGGGTGTCTATCCGAATCATAATAAGATAGACAAGGTAAATATGCTCTATGGCAGGTTTATCAACGACATCGACCAGAAAGAAAAACGCAAAGTCTTGGTGCTGAGCAATAAGCAGGCGAAGGAACTCCTGCCTAATGACTATCCGTCATTGATAGGTCAGTATGTGGAAGTGGGCGCATTCTCTTTTAAGGTCATTGGTATCTATAAAGAGAATGAGAATGGACAGGCGAATGCCTTCTCTTCTTATTCTGCCATCAAGAGCATCTTCGGTGCCAATACAGATGATGCCGGACGTATTGAGTTTACCTTCCATGGGCTGCCTACGGAAAAGGCGAACGAGGACTTTGAAAAGGATTATCGTCAACATATCAATGCCAATCATCAGGCACATCCAGAAGACGAGAGTGCTATCTGGATATGGAACCGCTTTACACAGAGTTTGCAGATGGAGAATGGTATTAGTATTATCCGCACGGCTCTATGGATAGTAGGACTCTTTACTTTGTTGAGTGGTATTGTGGGTGTCTCGAACATCATGCTGATTACTGTCAAGGAGCGTACACATGAGTTTGGTATCCGCAAGGCGATAGGTGCTAAACCCTGGAGCATTCTTAAACTGATAATTGTCGAGAGTGTGATTATCACGACTTTCTTCGGCTATATCGGTATGGTGCTGGGTATAGCAGCCAATGAGTATATGGATGCAACGATAGGTCATGAGACCATTGATACAGGATTGTTTAAGGCGACGATGTTCCTTGATCCGACAGTAGGTCTTGATGTGTGTTTCGAGGCAACGATGGTGATGGTCATCGCAGGTACGATAGCAGGACTCATTCCTGCCTATAAGGCCAGTCGTATCCGTCCTATAGAGGCTCTCCGCGCTGACTAGAAAATCTAGAGAATCTAGAACAACTAGAAGATTATGAGAATAGATATTGATTCATATAGAGAGATTATCGACACGCTGACACGTAACAAGTCGCGTTCCTTCCTGACAGGCTTTGGTGTGTTCTGGGGTGTATTCATGCTCATCGTACTCATTGGAGGCGGTCAGGGACTGAAGGAGAAACTGAATGAGAACTTTGCTGGTTTTGCCACTAACTCAGCTTTGGTATGGTCACAACCAACATCAAAGGCGTATAAAGGTTTCCGCAAAGGGCGTAGTTGGTCAATGGACTATAAGGATGTGCAGCGTATCAAGAATAATGTACCAGAATTAAATGTAGTGTCACCGATGCTCTTTGGTAATAGCAGTTTTGCCTATTATGAAGATCGTAAGGCATCTATCAGTGTTGTAGGCGTTGAGCCTTCGTATGCCGCTATACAGAATCCTCTGATGCGCTATGGACGTTATATCAATGACATGGACCTGAAGAATAATCGTAAGGTGTGTGTCATTCAGAAGAAAGTATATAAGGAACTGTTCAAAGATGGCGGCGACCCTTGTGGTCAAAGCATACGTATCGACTCTACTTATTACACGATTGTTGGTGTAGACTTTACTGCCGCTGAAGGTATCCAGTTAAATGGTGAACCAGGAACAGGTGTGTCACTGCCTTTCACACAGATGAGACAGGCGTATAACTATGGTTCACAGGTTCACATGATAGCCGTTACTGGTAAGGAAGGTGTAGTGATGTCTAAGATTACAGATCGTATTCGTGAGACAGTGGCTCGTGCACATTATATCGATCCTACTGATGAACAGGGTGCGATGGTGTTTAACACGGAAGTGCTTTTCCAGATGATTGACAATCTTTTCAAGGGCGTGAACTTCCTTGTGTGGCTGGTAGGTCTGGGAACACTGTTTGCTGGTGCCATCGGTGTATCAAACATTATGATGGTAACTGTTCGTGAACGTACAACGGAGATAGGTATCCGTCGTGCGATTGGTGCTACACCCAAGATGATTCTCTCACAGATTATCTCAGAGAGTATCGTGTTGACGTTAGTGGCTGGAATGAGTGGTATCCTCTTTGGTGTCATGATTCTGCAGATGTTAGAGATGGGAAATACAGAGGATGGCATTGTGACGGCTCACTTCCAAGTGGGATTCTGGACAGCCATTGCCGCCGCACTGATGGTAAGTCTGATGGGTGTGCTGGCAGGATTGGCTCCTGCAGCACGTGCCATGAGTATCAAACCAGTCGATGCCATGCGAGATGAATGACTCTAATTACTCCGAATATTCCGAAAATTCAGAAAATATAAAAATAATATGAAAAAGTACAGAAAACTGATTATTGCTGCGATTATCGCACTAATCTTCATCGGAACCTTCGTGTTCCTGTGGCAGAAGTCACAACCTAAGGAAGTGGTGTATAGCGAGTTCACCCCTGAGATGAACGAGGTTAAGAAGACAACTATCATCACAGGTAAGATTGAACCTCGTAATGAGGTGAATGTCAAACCACAGATTAGTGGTATCATCACTGAACTGTTGAAAGATCCTGGCGACTATGTGCAGGCTGGTGAGATTATCGCTAAGGTGAAAGTCATCCCTGATATGGCGCAACTTTCCTCTGCAGAGAGTCGTGTCCGCCTCGCTGGTTTGAATCTCCAGCAGGCGAAGGTTGACTACGAGCGTGAGAAGAACCTTTATGACCAGAAGTTGGTTTCTGCAGACGAGTATGACCAGATTGCACAGAAGTTGAAGCAGGCAAAAGAGGAACTGATGGCCTCGCAGGATGCCTTACAGGTTGTTCGCGATGGCGTGTCGAAATCGAATGCCAGTGCTTCCAGTACACTGGTCCGTTCTACTATCAGTGGTGTCATCCTCGATATCCCTGTAAAGGTAGGTAATTCCGTCATTCTTTCCAACACTTTCAACGATGGAACGACCATTGCCAGTGTAGCAAACATGAACGATCTTATCTTCCGTGGTAACATCGATGAGACGGAAGTCGGACAACTCTACAATGGGATGCCGATGAAGATTATTATTGGTGCCTTGCAGGACTTGAAGTTCGACGCTTCTTTGGAGTATATCTCTCCGAAGGCAGTAGAGAGCAATGGTGCCAACCAGTTTGAGATCAAGGCTGCTGTGAAGGTGGCAAAGGATGACAAGATTCGCTCTGGTTATTCTGCCAATGCAGAGATTGTACTGGGACAGGTACAGAAAGCACTGACGATTCCTGAGAGTGCCATCGAGTTTTCTGGCGACTCCACCTTTGTATATATTGTAAAAGGTAGTGGTAAACAGAAGACTTATGAGCGCAAGCAGGTGGAAACAGGACTCTCTGATGGTGTGAATATTGAGATTAAGAAGGGACTGACTGCCAAAGACAAGGTGCGTGGTCCTGAGATAATAGCAGACGATTCTAAAAAGTAAACAGTGATGAGGACGAGATTATTGATAGGAACGATAGTCACTATACTATCAGCAGCGCAGCCTGCTTCAGCTCAGTCGAAGCATTGGACACTTCGCCAGTGTACGGAGTATGCTGTCAGTCATAACATCCAAATCAAACAGCGTGACAACCAGCGTATCCAGCGTGAGATACAGTTGTCAACAGCGAAGAACAGTCGTTTGCCTGACTTGAGTGGAAGTGTCAGTGAGCGGTTTTCTTTCGGCCGTGGTTTGACGGTAGATAATACTTATACGAATCGTAGCACCAGTTCTACGTCTTTCAGTATAGGTACGAATGTTCCTTTGTTTACTGGTTTCAAGATTCCAAATAACATCAAACTCAACCAGTTGAACTTAGAGGCGGCCACACAGGACTTGGAGAAGGCGAAGAATGATATCCGTATGCAGGTAGCCAAGGCTTTTGTACAGATTCTCTATGATATGGAGATTGCTGATGTGGCAGTGCGACAGGTTGAGATAGATTCCATGCAGGTAGCTCGCTTGGAGAAATTCTTGGAGAACGGTAAGGCGAGTGGGGCAGATGTGTCACAACAGAAAGCCACCCTTGCGCAGAGTCAGTTGACAGCAACACAGGCACAGAACAATCTTCATTTGGCATTGCTTGTCTTGACGCAGTTGCTGGAGTTGCCTACCCCTGAAGGTTTCTCTATCGTCAGACCCAATCTGAATAATCAGAATATTCTGAATATTCCGAGTGATCCGAATATTATCTACCAGGAAGCACTTCTCTTTAAGCCAGAAGTGAAGGCAGAACAACTTCGCTTGGATGCTTCAGAGAAGAATATCAAGATTGCACAGGCTGCTCTTTATCCTACGCTTTCGTTGACAGGTGGATTACAATCGAACTACAACACAATCAGTGGTGTTCCTTCAGATGGTTTCTTTTCTCAACTGAAGAATAACTTCTCGCAGTATATTGGCTTGAGCTTGAACGTACCTATCTTCAATCGTTTCTCGACTCGCAATAGTATTCGTTCTGCACGTATCGATCGTGAGAACCAGCAGTTGCAACTCGATAATATCAAAAAGACGCTCTATAAGGAGATACAGCAGGTCTATTATAATGCTGTGGCTGCCCAGGCAAAGTATGAGAGCAGCGAGGTCGCTCGCCAGTCAAGTGAGGATGCCTTCACACTGACGCAAGCGAAGTATGAGAATGGTAAGGCAAACATCACAGAATTCAACGAGGCGAAGAATCGTTATCTGAAAGCGGAGAGCGATCTTGTACAGGCTCGTTATGAATATCTT
>Ga0247609_10007341_pt1 | contig 10510 bp, 5 predicted proteins | sample 172DNAGHGlowgp2_FD_193487 | JGI IMG/M metagenome (GOLD analysis project Ga0247609, IMG submission 193487) | Sheep rumen microbial communities from Palmerston North, Manawatu-Wanganui, New Zealand - 1728 DNA GHGlow gp2 | ecosystem: Host-associated > Mammals > Digestive system > Stomach > Rumen ...
GAGAAGATGCCGTGGAAGAAGCACATGCTTTCATCTCCATCGATGCCAACAACGACACTTTCGAAGCACAAGTGCAGCGCATCTATGCTGCCGAGGACCAGCTTTTCCAGCTCCCTGAACTCCAAGGAGCCAACACCATCTTCAAGCGCTATTTCCTCACCGATGCCACCAACCAAGTGCCGTTCCTTCGTCAGAACGAAAACTGCACTGTCTCCTACATTCAGCAACCTCCGCTCGATGGTTCCAAAGTAACACTCTGGCTCTATTTACAAAAAGGTACGCGCGTGAGCATGCTCGATGGCACACTCATCAGTGAGCACAATGGCTATCGCCATCTCTGGACGATGGGACTCCAAAAGGCAGAAGGCAGCAGCTACGAGCAGACACTCAAGCTCCTCAACTCCTACGAGAACCTTCTCGACGAAATGGATGCAACACTTGCCGACAACTGTATCCGCACATGGTTCTTTGTGCGCGATGTAGATACACAATACGCAGGAATGGTACGTGCACGCCGTGACAATTTCTTCGAACAGGGGCTCACCCGCAACACCCACTACATTGCCTCCACAGGCATCGGTGGCACGCCAAGTCATCCCCTCTCTATCATTCAGTTGGGAGCATACGCACTCACTGGTTTCGACCCTCAACAGCAGCAATACCTCTACGCTCGCACCCACCTCAACCCAACCTACGAATATGGTGTGACCTTCGAGCGCGGAGTCTGCCTACACTATGGAGACCGAAACCACGTCTATATCTCGGGTACTGCCTCCATCAACAACAAGGGAGAAGTCATGTACGAAGGCGACATCGTCAAGCAGACACATCGCATGTGGGAGAACGTAGAAACACTCCTCGCAGAAGCAGAAGTCACCTACGACGACGTGATGCAAATCATAGTCTATCTCCGCGACCTTGCCGACGTATCACTCGTGAAGACCCTCTTCCAGCAGAAATTCCCACACACACCTTACATCATCACCCTTGCACCCGTTTGCCGACCTACATGGCTCATCGAAATGGAGTGCATCGCTGTGAAGCAAGCCAACAACCCGCAGTTCCGACCATTCTAAGACATTTCTTAGGATACACCAACAAAGAGGAAACAGACCAACCGATGATGGAACCTTGTGGCTAAGTGCATGATAGAACTATCTTGTACTACCCTAATTTGATTCGAAATATTCAACAACTAAAATCTTTATATCATGAAACATTATTTGTGTGCCGCCTTGGCGGTGATTTGTTTGTTCTTGTGTAGAAGCGCACGAGCAACAGACGTAGTATTTGACGTTACATCAACCGATGCCGGTGCTTACACCAGCTATTGCAATCAGACCTGTAACGTAACCCTTCAAAACAAAACATTCTCAGCCTACGAGTGGGACGGAGCAGTCTTCCCCTTCACGGCTTCGCAAGAAGTGCTTGACGACACCTTTGGCGAAGGCAATTGGAACTTGCAAGAGTTCGACTCCTACGATGGCACCACCATCAAGATGAAGGCAGCAACATCCATCGTTGCCGGCACTCCATACGCCATTCGCATCAAGCAAACCGTTGAAAACCCAACCTTCAACAACGTCACCTTTGCCTCCAGCATCTCCACGAATTTCATCAAGGTCCCACTAAGCAATGATTTACAATTCTGGGGAACATACTTTAAAGTTTATTCTTGGCAAATTGTAGGTGGAAATAGTGAACCAGCCACTGCTTTTTCAATAAATAGTGATGGATTAGGAAACTATCGTGGATGGCCCGTTACTTTTAAGGCTGGAGATTACGGGACTGAATACTATGGCATCTTTGCATGGTTTTTCCACCCTACTCTCAACCAGAACAAACCACTCCTCTCCCTCGACATTGCCAGCTCAGGTAGTGGCGAAGGCGGTGAAGGCGGAGGTGGTGATGAGCCTACCCCAACCTCTCTTGAAGGAAAAATAGCAGCTCGTGTCCAAATTACCAATGTACCTACCATCTATATCGACCTCCCTGGCATTGGCAACCAAGCGTTGGGCGATTATTTGTATAAGAAAGTAGGCAGTAACACGACTCCCGAAGAAGCACCTTATCGTCCTGCCAAGATTCAGGTGGTGGCTACATCCGACACCTCAAGCCCTCACTATCTTGAGTCTTTCATCGAAGATGCTATCGACGCAGATGGAAACACCAATCTGGAAATCAAAGTCAGAGGTAACTCTACGGCTTTGGAATCTTTACCATTGGGTAAACGCCCGTACCGCTTGAAATTTGCCAGCAAAAAGACCTCTACCGACGGACAGACTCACAAGCACGACCTCCTCGGCAACGGCTATGCTAAGCGAAATTGGACTCTCCTTGCAAATGTGAACGATAATTCCCTGATCCGCAACGCACTGACTTACGAAATTGGAAAGTCTGTAGGCATGCCTTTCTGCCCTGGTTATAAGTTCGTTGACCTCGTCATCAACAACGAATACCGTGGCACTTACCAAATATCCGACCATTGCGAAGTGGATGCCGACCGCATCAACATCAATACTGACTCTGGCTGGTACGTTGAGTTCCAAGGTCGAAGCTCCATGTGCGACTATCCTATGTGCTTTGTTGAACGTGGTAAGAATATTAACATCAAAAATCCTGAGCCTGACGACGATACCGACCCAGCACAATGCGCAGCCATCATTAACCCGATAAAAGACTGGATACTTAATGCTTGGACGACATCTTTCAATGCTGGCTATACCAACCCTGTAAGCGGATGGCGAGCCTATAACGACGAGGAATCGCTGATTAAATTCTGGATTGCAACCGAATTCACAGGCGACTACGACGGCTTAATGAGTGTGAAGGCATATCGCGAAGCCGACGGCAAACTCTGCTGGGGACCTCTGTGGGACAAGGATTTGGCATTCGGAAACTGGAGAGATGTAGCAGACCCAAGAAATAATCTTGTTCTCTTCTACGATAAGGAATCGTCTGTACGAGATGAGTTACGAAAACTACCCCAAGACCCAGCATTCATGATTCGTGCAAAGGAAGTCTTGGACAATCTCATCAGCGGAGGCATCAAAGATCATTTGCTCGCAAAAATCGATGAGATGGCAGAAGTGGTTTCCCAAACCGTAGAACTGAATTATCAAAGATGGGGCAACCCACAGCAACCAGGAGCCTTCGGGTGCATCAGCCGAGAAAACCACCAAGCCTACGTTGACCAGCTGAAAGACTGGTTGAGCGACCGCATCGACTACGTGAAGGAACGATTCGATGAACTTGCGGCAGCGGTTAATTCAGTTTCAGAATTTGAGTATGATGTCACGAACTCCAACCTTAACTTGTCGTCCAACATGGACAAAATGGTGAATGTGACCATGAAGAATCGTTCATTTACAGCCAATGGATGGAACGTTATTTCACTCCCATTCAATTTGAACGAGACGCAATTGAAAGCAGCCTTCGGAAACAATTATGAGCTGAAAGAGTTTACAGGAGTTTCAAATGACGGAAAAACCATGCTTTTCCAAACCCCAGCTGACAATGCCATCGTGGCTGGAACACCTTATTTGATTAAACCATCCCAGACGGTTGCATCAACTCTCGAGTTCGATAACGTAATGCTGTCATACAATCCTCCAGGCTGGAGTAATGGCGGTTATTATGCTGGTAGAGCTATCACCTTTGGCAACTATACTTTCATAGGTCATGTCACAAATGCCTACCTCTATAAAACCATTAAAATAGTAGGTGCCGATGGCAGCTTGCAAGACCATAGCTCCCAATCTCCTCTCAATGGCTCAATGGCATACATCACCATCGCTAACAATGCAGAAACACCAACCATCAGTTTCGATGAATCAGAAGACCCTACTGAGCGCACCCAAAAGAACGACGTGCCAACCATCTACATCGACACCGATGCAAACATCAATGCCGACAACTGGACAACAGCAACCATCGAGCTCTTCGACCAAAACAACAAGATTGGCGGCAACAAGACATGGGACAACACAGCAGTCAGCGTGAAATTCGTGGGCGACGGAAGCGACGTCAAGACATCCTACCGACTGAAGTTCGAGAAGAAATACGCACTCCTCGGAAGCAAGTCAGGCTCCTACAAGCAATGGGTACTCGAGTCCAACGACGACGACCCAACCATGCTCCGTAACGGACTCACAGAAGAACTCGGCGACCAGATAGGACTCAGCTTCACACCAGGCTGCCAGTATGCCGACCTCATCGTCAACGGCACCTACGTAGGCACCTACCAGATAACCGACCGCGTCAAGGTAGAAGGCGGAAGAGTATTAGTCAGCGACAAAGACAACGACTGGCTCCACGAGATAGCATCAAACGGAGAAGTGGGAGCCAACGACCTCTATGTGGCAGGCGACGAAACCAATCCAAACATCATCATCAAGAACCCAGACAAAGACGAGCTCACACCAGAACAGCAAGCCGCCCTGCAAACAGCAGTCAGCACCTACTTCAGCACCTTCTGGACAGACATCAAAAACCAAGTTGACCCAACTTCATTCATCAACTGGTACGTGGCCAGCGAAATCCTCGGAGGCTACAAGCAACTCTCCGACATCTACGTCTATAAAGACAACGCCGACGGAAAACTCCACTTCGGACCACTCTGGAGCAACGACAAAGCCTATGGCAACAACCCAGCCCATCCAGTAGATATGACCGACCTCAGCACCGCAGGCTCCTACAACGGACTTCTCTTCAACCACGCCGACTACAAAGTCTTGAGCGAAAAGATACGAGCACTCTGGCAAGAACAATGGTTCAAGGAAGCCGTCATCAACAAATGGAGCACCATCTACGGCGACACCAAGACCACCGACCTCCTCACCAACCTCACTGCCAAGATAGACGAACTCGCAGCAGAGATAGCCCTAACCCAAGCCGACAACTACGCTCCACAATCCCAAGACGGAGCAGGATGGGAACTCCAAGGCGACTACGCAACAGCCGTGCAAGCCATCAAGGACTACCTCACCCAGCGCTTCCAATATCTCGACACCAAGTTCAAGGAACTCACCACCGAAGCAACCCATGAACAGGGCGACGCCAACATGGATGGCACCGTTAACATCTCCGACGTAGTCCTCCTTGTCAACTACATACTTGGCAGCGCCGACGCCTCCACCCTCACCCATTGTGACCTCAATTCCGATGGCACCATCGACATCACCGACGTCGTAGCCCTCGTCAACAAAATCCTCGGAGGAACCCAACAATAACCCTCCCTTCATCCTTCATACCAAGCGGCCTGAATAGCACCACAACTATCCAGGTCGCTTTCTTATTCTACGGAGTTTAGGAGTAAAGGAGTATTTTAGAAAATCCTTAAAATCCTTTCAATCCTTGATAAAATTTCTACGGAGTATAGGAGTCTTATAGAAAATCCTTATAAATCCTAAAAATCCCTGACCTTAAACTCCTTGATCATTGCTTGCTGACACTGACCAGCTCAGTGTTCTCCACCTCATCCTTGAGCTTCTCTGATGGATGGAAGAGCAGCCTGCGTCGATACACCTGCTTAGCACCCGCCTCATCCGACACCAGCGGAGCCTTCGCCGAGATAGACATCTTGAACGACCCAAGGTTCTTGATAAAGATCGTGTGTCCGTTCAGCACCATCTCCTCCACCTGCTTGATAATCGAGCGCACAGCACCCTCGCACACACCCTCACTCATCCCCGAATCCTTCGCGATATGCTCAATCAACTGGTCGAACCCAATCTTGCTATAAGTCACCGACTTAGTGAAGTACATCTGGCTTTCCCCAGGCTTAAAAAACTGCTCCTTCACCTTAATAAACACTTTTCCCATACTACTCAAATAAATTAAAAATTAACAATTAAAAATTAAAACCTTCTCCGCCTCCCGTTCCCCTCGTTTCTCCGTAAGCTTCGGTTCTGCCGAAGCCTTCCCTTTCCGCCACCGTCCCCTTCGGTTTAGCCGAAGGTCATCTCCTTTCCCTCTCCTCCCCTCGGGGAGGCAGGGAGGAGGCCTAAACCTCAAAATTCACATCCTCCATCAGCTGTCTCAGCACCTTGCTGGCTCTGAAGCCGATGCACTTTCTCGTGACCGCAACGCCACCAGCACCCTCCTCGTCAGCCGCAATCTTCGCATGCACCTTGAAGTAGAGCGTACCCAAGTCACCCAGTTGCACCGAGTGCCCGTTGCACACCAGCTGCTTCACCTGCGTCAGCAACGACCTATACACAGCCGCAATCTGCTCAATACGGATGCCCGAGTCATTGCTCGCATACTCAATCAGCACATCGTCGTCAATCACACCCGAACGGTTGATTCTCGTGAAATAGCGCTCCTTCTTGTCCACGCCACACACCTGCTTCCCCACTTTCAGCTTCACAACAGGATTTCTCCGATTACCCATAACTAAATTCTCCTTTCATTTTTAAATTAAACAAAACCATTAACTTCAGAACTCAACCCCGTCCCCATCAGGCCATAAAATCTTTTTTCTCCCCGACCCTCCGAGTCCTCATTGAATTTCTATGCAAATATACAAAACTTTCCGCATATATGCAAATAATATTCAAATTATTTTCGCTATTTCTGCATAATTATTCATCCCCGTTTTCATTGGGTCACAACTCCAGTCAGTTCCCAATAGCGAGGAAGTGCTTTCCCAACGAAATGGGAATGAGTCCCCAATAACGAGAGAGTGAAACCCCTATCGTGTGGGAGTGAGAGTGCAAGGAGGGGTGAGGTGAGGTGAGGTGCACCTCGTAAACACGCACAGGGATAACTACTAAAGAAAGAGTATAAGTTAAATTGAAAGAAGAAAATAAAGAGTCAATGTTAAAAAGATGAGTTCAGAATAAGAAGATGAGTTAGGATGATATGAAAAGAGTGTAGATGATTGATAATATGGATGTTATTGATTTGTTTACCTGTACTGGTAGGTTACTGATTAGAGTATATGGGTGTGATAACGAGGTACACCTCACCCCACCCCACCTCACTTGATTGCAAGAACATGAAGTAAAAATGCATTTTAACAGTATTTTAACACGATTATGCTTACTTTTAATCATTTTACCATCATATTTGTACGTTTTTTAAGATTTATTTAGAATACGTACTTCTTTGTTTGTTTGTTTGTTTGATAATTTGTTTGTTAATTTGTTTGTTTATGAAGAATGTATGAGAATCATCTAACGAAATCTGATTATTTTTAGAGCTTTAAAAAAAGTAGTAAATTAATTGCTGAAAAATTTGCATAATTGTTGATTAATAGCTAACTTCGCAGTCGAAAACACAAAGGCACGACCTTTTTGTAATAGAGATATAAGTTACACCTTATATATATATTACTGAGTCGATTTGCCTTTCGTGATTTAATAAATTTTTTAACAGTTAACAAAATTAAATTTTCTATGGAAGAATCCAAACAGAAAACGAAAACATTTCCCTTGGCGCGTGACCAGGGAACAGTCGGTGCAGGACATCGCAAGTATGACGACATGGCTTATGCAAAGCATGGCGTTTTGCAAAGATGGAAACGCTCGGTGCGGTTGAGCATCTGCGTACCACTCGATGAGCCAAATGTTAAGGAAGCGATGCTCCGAAGTTTTTATCAACTGTTGCCGTATGTGATTGGACAATAACAACGGTAACACAAACACAAAAATAATCAAATTAAGAGGTGCCCAAGCGCCATTTTGATGAATGAATTTTCTCCTAAACCTCTGAAATTAAGGATAACAAGAGGAAGGAGAATATCAATACTTTTAAAATTTTATATAATGATAAGCTACAACTTACACATTAATGGAGTGGCGAAGCCATGTCCAAAGGAAAAGTTTTATGAGTTGATTGCAGACAAGGACGGCACACTTGCTGCCCGTTGCAAGAAGTACCACGATTTGAAGATTCTGCTGAAGCAGCGTAAAGATGCTGGCGATGCAGAGGGTAAGAAGAAGGTTGAGGCTCTTATCAAGCCTTTGAAGGAACAACAACCTGGGGTTTGTTATCTCGGCACTTTCATGGGTAACCATCGCACCAAATCGAATGCTCAGTGGAATGGGTTGTGTTATATTGACATCGACCTTGAAGGAAACGAAGAGCAGCTAAAGGAGGGTCCTCGTGTGCTTGACAAGCGCATTCATGATGCAGCCCCTGAGTTTTACGACGAGCAGATTGTGTTAGCTCACGTTTCATGGAGCGACACTGGCCTGCGCTACATCTTCAAGGCTGACCACTCAATGACCTACATGGAGAACATCTATGCGTTCTGTGATAGGTATGGACTCATCTTCGACAGCTCTTGCACTGATTTGTCTCGTGCATCGTATGCTGTTCCTGAGAGTTACATCATCAAGTTGGAGGACGAGTTGTTCACTTACGACAATCCCATGAAGAACAGTGAGTTCGGTGGTGACGACGATGACACGGAAACATGTCTTTGGTTCGGCACGAAAAGGGATGAAGGTAAGGAGGCGAATGACTCTACCTCGACGGCTTCGACAACGGTGGCTTCTACTTCGGTTTCGACTACTCCACAGAAGGCGAGTGTCTATACCACGATGAAGAACGTGGAGCGCAACGGGGATGGTGAGCCTTGTTGTATGGGCGTGCCTTACAAGGACATTGCTCTGAGACTGATGGAAAAGTTGGGTGGTATCCCAAGAGAGGGAATGCGTAACTCTCGACTTAGCAAATGGGCATGGCATTTCCGCAGCGTTTGCGATGATGATGTTGAGTTCATGTTCGACATGGTTCGTCCTATGATTGATGCATCTTTTCCTGACAAAGAGATTCGCGACACGATTCATTCGGCTGTGAAGAAAAACAGCGGCATCAGAATGACGAAGCAGATGCAACAGGTGATGCAGGAAATGCTGGGAAAGGACTGTTGGAATGAATCTGAGTTTGCTCTGGATGATTCTTTGCTCGACATGGATTATTGGAATCGGCGTTTGAACGAGATTCACTTTCCAAAAGGTCTGAAGGAGAGCATCGAGGGTGTGCCTGTGCAATTGCGTCCAGGAATAACGATGGCTGTGCTGCCTGTTATTGGTGCGCTGGCGAGTAGATGTTCTGCGTTTTTTAACAATGGCGATATGATTGGTTTGAGTGGCGTTACGATATGGGTCGGTGAATCCACGGTTGGCAAGCGCCATTTGAACAAGGTGTGCGAGTATTGGTATGACATGCTCGAAAAGGAAGATGAGGAAGAACTTGCAAAAGTTCAAGCATGGGACGAAGAGCGTGCTCGTAAGGGTTCCAACAAGGATATGCCTGAGAAGCGTCCGAAACCTTTGGTACGAGTAATTCCTTCGATTGTTTCAAAATCGCAATTGGAAGAACTCTTTGCCAATGCGCACGTAATGGTTCCTTCAACGACGAAGAATGGTGATGGGCCATTGGTAGATACTCCGCTTCGCTTGATTACTGTGGAGTCGGACATGGGCATGATGGAGTCATCACTGAAAAGGGACTTCAGCGACTACATGTCGTATATCATCAAGTCGTTCGACTCAGAAATGGCTGGTAAGTTCTACATGAACAGAGAAGGACGAAACGGCCGCCGCAGGGTGCTTTGGAATTTCGTTGGTGCTGGCACTTGGCCTACTTTCTGGAACATCATCAATAAGAATATCCGTTTGGGCTTGGAATATCGATTGATGATTTTTCCTGTGGCTTCTCAGCATTTCCAAAAGGAGGAAATTAGTGCATTTGCAACGCATCCAAAGTGGGTGCAGACCATCAAGAGCGTAGCCAAGCAGATTGGTGGCAAGGACACTTTGCTTCATGGTCCTATCTATTGTCCTGAACTGATTAAGGAGATAGAAAAATGGTGTGACGAGCAGGGTGAAATTGCCAAGGAAGAAAAAGACACAGACCTTCGCGATGTGTTCCGCCGCCGTGACCGTCAGAAAGGCTTTATTGCTGGCATTCTCTTTTCGCTCATTGAGCAGAAGGACAAGTTTGCGAAGTTGCAACGCGTGAAGATGCCTAATAGCGAAATCGGTGTTCGTATCAAACCTACAAAAAATGCACTTTTGTTTGCCCGCTTTATTGCTGACTTTTGCGTTGAGTGCGAAATGGCAGTGCTGGGCGATGTTATCCTCGAAGCAAAGATGAACAGCAAGGGTGCTCCTCTGCCTTCGGCTTTGGCACTGACATCGAGAATGAAGCGAACGACGAAGGATCTGTTCAACAGGCTGAGTCCATGTTTCACAATAAAGGAGTTCAAGAAACTGTTTCCTGAGGGCACTTCCATCAATACCATAAAAGGTATGCTCCAAGGCTGGCGCGACAAGTATGTGAGGTATAACCAAGAAAAGGAGTGTTACGAAAAGCTTGTGGAATCACTTTGATGAAGGAGCAAGTCCTGTGAAGCACCATTCATGTTGATTAGAAAAAAAAGAAAAAAATGGTGCAAAACAAAGATGCCGCCTTTCCGGGATGGATTGGCGGCATTCTTATTGCCCTTTTCTGCAAAGAGCGGGTTGGTTTTAATTGACTTAAATGAGTTTTCGAT
>Ga0247609_10007342_pt1 | contig 10509 bp, 11 predicted proteins | sample 172DNAGHGlowgp2_FD_193487 | JGI IMG/M metagenome (GOLD analysis project Ga0247609, IMG submission 193487) | Sheep rumen microbial communities from Palmerston North, Manawatu-Wanganui, New Zealand - 1728 DNA GHGlow gp2 | ecosystem: Host-associated > Mammals > Digestive system > Stomach > Rumen ...
AATGTGCCCGCGAAGATGCAGAAAACCCGTCCGACGAGATTTTGCTCGACAACCTGCGCGCGCTTCTCCTCTGCAAGGGTTCCGTACAGCCGGCTGCCGAAATGGGCGCCATGATTCGCGAAATCACGAAGGAAGTCTGGTACCAGAACGAAAATGGTCCCAAGGATCCGGCTTCCATCGCTGTCGATTGGCAGGCGAAATACTTGACCAAGTGGCGCGAAGCCCGCATGTTCGAAGCTTTCGTGCTTATCGAAAAGAACGCTCAACAGCTCGTCGAGCTCCTTAGAGCGTAGTAATAGCCTCGGTAACGCGAGACCTTCGCGAATATGAAAGACTCGGCTTTTTACGCCGAGTTTTTGTTTTAACCAAGCTGTATGCCAGAGCCGTCTTTGCCCCCCAGGCTTTCCTGCATAAGGTTTGCCTGACGCTTAAGTTCGACGGAACGCATTTGTGGCGCCTTGTAATCTTTTTTCTGTTCAGTCTTCATTTTCCCTTTCCTTTATTTTTTTGCACTAATCTTTTTTTCGCCAGCTGTTTGCCGTTGACTTGCAGATGCATGGAACCGTATGGGAATCCACATTTCAAGTTTACCTTGCCTGCTCGGAGGCAAACGCCAGAAATATTCGACATGCTTCAACAGCTTGACCTTGAAAACATCGTCATCCGTATCCGAAAACAGAATTTGCGGATTCATGAACCGTCCCAAGCTATCAAGCGTCAAACGCAGCCCAAGAAACACACCGTCATCCGATTTGGAGAACGAATGTCCCTTGCGGTTCGAGTTAAACTTTTTGAAATACTCCGACGACAGGTAATGCAAGCCAGCAGCACGTCCTTTAAAGAATAGAGCTAGTTTATTCAAATCACGCCCGGCGGTATTTTCAAGCACGTAGATTTCGTCAATCGAGGGCATATCGACACGCCCCCTGAACGTATCATTGACCGGCTCTTCTTTCTCGTTCTCTTCGGCTTCTACTATGGGTTCATACCGGGGAACGCTGTAAATAAAATACAGCATGGCAATAAAAACAAATAAAAAGGCTATCATTGGAGCGTTACGTCTAATCATGGCCTCACTCGATAGACTTTATGCAAAGTTGCACAGTCTTTGTATTGTTAAAATAATTCCAAACAGGTTCAAAAACTATCGTCACCGGGCGTGAACGGCCCAGCAGAGCCTTGCTTTTGCGGAGCCCAAAGGCAATCGCCGGGAACACGTTGCTCCCCGCCTGCGAAATTTCCATCTGCAAGTGTCCGCCGCGAAGTTCACGCACGCGATGCACAGTCACACCTTCAGCACGGAACGTCGGATACGGGAAGTTCCCGCCGAACGGTTCCAATAAATCGATATAGTCGAGAATCGAACGTTCTCGCACCGGGAACCTACCGCTCGGAGCGCGGTTTTCTACAACAAGTTCACTGAGGGCAATCTTGATGTCGTACGGGTAAGATGCGTCGTCATTGATGACCTCGCCCGTATAGCCTTGCTCTGCCGCAGACTGCAACAGACGACCGCGGAGTTCATCGATTCTCGACGATTCCAGCGAAAAACCAGCAGCATTGGCGTGGCCTCCCCAGCGGTCAAAAAGTTCACGACATTCAAACAGGGCCTTGTGCCAGTTGAACCCGGGGACTGCACGGGCACTCGCATGCGCCATGCCGTCGATAATCGAAAGCACCGCTGACGGTCTGTGGAATTCCTGCGCTAGCTTTGCTGCAACAATGCCAATCACGCCGACATGCCAGTTATCACCCGCAACAACGATGACGGTCGGAATGGTATCGCCATAAAGCGTCTTGACCTGTTCCATCGCCATCTCGGTAATTTCGGCCTCTTTTTCCTTGCGGCGAGCATTCCATTCTTTCAGTTCTGCGAGCAGTTGCGGCGCCTCGCTTTTATTTTCGCATAAAAGGAGTTTAAGAGCCGGGTCAGGGCGTTCCATGCGACCGGGCGCATTTAGGAGCGGCGCTAGTTTATACATAACATCGATGCCACCCACACAGCTGTGGGGCTTCATAAGAGAGGCATACATTTCTTGCACGCCTGGCCAGCGGCTGTCCTTCAAGCATTCCAGCCCGGAACGCGTAAAGAACCTGTTCTCTGGTGTCATCTGCACAAGGTCTGCAAGCGTTCCAAGCGCAACCAAATCCAGATATTCCACCGGATTCGGGAGTCCAAGACGGCTAAACAGTGCGCAGATAAACTTGTAAGAAACGCCGACACCGCAAAGTTCCGGATTCGGGTAGCTATCCCCATCCTGATGCGGGTCCAAAAGCACGTCGCTGACCGGGAGCCCGTCACCAGACGGTTGATGATGGTCCATGACCATGACCGCCATGCCGAGTTCCTTCGCATGGGCAATTTCTGCATTCGCGGTAATGCCCGTATCCACCGTAATCAAATTACGTCCGCCAGCTTCGTACATTTCGTCAACGGCGGAAACAGAAAGCCCGTAGCCGTCTCCAAAGCGGTTCGGGAGCCTCCATTCGGACTCGACGCCAACCGTCTTTAAGCAGCGCGTCAAAAGCGTCACCGAGGTCATGCCGTCCAAGTCGTAGTCACCAAAGATGAACACGCGTTCGCCACGTTCGCGAACGGCCATAATCCATTCCACAGCCTTGTCCATTCCCATCATCAAGAAGGGGTCATGCACGTCGCTTTCGCTGGAGCGAAGCATGTGGTAAGCATCAGAAACCGTCTTTATCCCACGCGAAACGAGGAATCTCGCCACCGCATGCGGAATCTTTAACGAAGAGGACAATGTCGAAGCTACAAGATCTTCCATTTTACTTGTAGCCTTCAAAAAGTTTCATCGAGAGATTCTGGAGGCAGATTGCCGCCGCCATTCGCCTTGAAGCGATTCTCGACATGGTTTCCTGGACGCTTACGAGCGCAAGTTCCAGGGCCGAGGCCCCCACCTGCGGGTAGCGTTCCAAATTCACACGGCCCGTTGATTCAGGGATGCGGAGCGGAGCCCCCGATTGCATACGCAGCAAGTCCGAAATCAAGAACGACAGGACTTCCAGGAACCGGTTCACGACAGCCGGGTCTTCAAGTCCGGAATCTTCCAGTTCAAAGAACAAGTCCGTATAGTCCTGCGAAAGCGATTTTTCGATAAAATCGACTGCGAGCGGGCACCAGTCCTTCGCATGTTCCGCATAATAAAGCGCCATGCCAGGCGACCCCACGGCAAGCCCGATGACATCATCGGTCAATGTCGATTCGTCAAAATCCTCGCCACCCACGCGAGCAGCTTCCTTGCGCACTTCGTCGTCCGTGAGGGGCGGCAAGTGGAGCGCCAAGCAGCGCGAACGGATTGTCTGCAAAAGCTTTTCGCGGGAGGATGTCGTCAAAATAAAATACGTATTCGGAGGGACTTCTTCGAGGGTCTTGAGGAAAGCGTTTGCCGCGGAATCGTTCATGCGGTCGGCTTCCGCGATAATCACTACGCGGACGCGGTCGCCCTTCATCGCGAAGGATGCAGTCATCGTGCGGATGAGTTCCACCGAAATAAGGGCCCCGGCACTGAAAATATCGACGCGGTACGGGTTCTTTGTAATTTCTTCGATGTACGACTGCTTAAAGTCCTGAATTGTCTTCGCGGTGCTCCCGGCAGAGACGTCAGCTGCGTTGCGGGCACTTGCCTCTTTTGCTTCCATCGGCACGACCCAGTTGTCCGTGACGCCAGAATCCGCGGCCATCTTGCAGCCGAAGCATTTGCCGCACGGGCGGACGCTCGCGTTTGTACACTGCAGCGCCTGAGCAATTTCCATCGCCAACGCCTTCTTGCCAATGCCTACAGGGCCGTCGATGAGAATCGACTGCGGGAACCGGTTCTCGCGCAACGCCGCCATGAGGCGGATGCGGATTCGTTCCTGGGAGGCTGGGCCATTTAAGCGATATTCTATCATTTCTGTTTTAACCATTGCAAAGGATCCACGGTCTGGGTCCCTTCGCTCACTTGGAAATACAATTTAATTCCATTTAACGACGCAATATCGCCTACTTCCCCAATTTCTTCGCATTTTTTGACACTTTTGCCCTCTTGAACATTAATCGTTTTCATATGGCCATAGACTGTGTAAATTCCACCCTCATGTTCAATAATCACGGAGGGGCCGCGGCCATCAATTTCGGACACCATCGCAATAGTTCCTGCAGCGGCGGCACGGATTCTCCCGCCACGCTTTCCGCGGATTTCGACGCCCAGATTACGCGTCATGATGTGGAGCACCGGATGTTCCTGCAAACCGTATTCACTGATGACGGGACCATCAAGAGGCATGCACTTCGGCCCCTTGAACGGCACCACCTGAATCGTCTTTTTTGCAATCTCGCTCTGGCGGTTTTTCTCGGCCTCGCGCTTCTTGTCGGCTTCGCGCTTTTTCTCGGCGGACTTCTCCTTTTTCTTGAGCGCGGCAAGGCGAGCTGCTTCGGCACGCTTTGCTTCCTCGATTTCACGTTTGCGGCGTTCTTCGAGTTTCTTGATGAGCGCAAGCATCGTCTTCTGGTTCCGTTCAAATTCCTTGAGCGCCATGCGCTGTACAGCCTTGTCATGCTTGAGAGAATTGAGCATACGCGATTGGCCGTTCATCTGCGCCACAAGGCTGCGTTCTTCGACAGCCTTTCGGGTCCTGAGTTTCGTAAGCTCGGCGAGGTGATTCTCCTGAGTACGATGTTTCTGCATGCGCCCTTCGACAAGACTGCGGAGAGCCTCCACATCTTCGCGGTCACGGGTCAGCAAGTGGTGGACCCAATAGACTTTTCGTTCAGGGTTTCCATTTTTCGTCAAAAGTTCGTATAGGATTTCGGCATCGTTGCTACGGCCATGTACATACAAATTGCGAATCCGCTTTCTCATGGCATGCTTGCGGTTCTTGATTTTTGCGTCCAACGAATCAATATCCAACGCAAGTTGCTTCACCGCATCCTGCAATAATACCTCGTTGCGCGAGAGTTCCGTTAAGTAAGATCTGGTGCGGTTGAGGTTCTGGTCCAAAAGAGAAATCGTATTCAAAACGCCCTTTTCTTCGGTCTCAAGAACGGCCAGTTCTTCGCGCTTTTTGGCCAAGTCCACTTCCAGTTTTTTGAGAGCCGTTTTCTGTTCATCAATCTGCGCATCCGTTTTTTGGGGAGCCCCCCAAGCTATAACGGCGAAGGAGAAAAACAAGAACGGAACCAATAATGAAACCAGGCGCATCGGTTATTCCTGCTCACCTTTCTTTTCGAACAAGAAACCGCGAACCGTACGGAAACTAAAGTAACCGGAGAGAGCCGTTTCTAGAAGCACCGTAAAGAGAACAATGACGCCAAAATAAGATAGGCTTGGCGCTACGATAGGGAACATCCGCACCACGGACTGGACGACCATCCAGAGGAGTACCACGGCAAGTCCACTGCCGACAAAACCCTGGGTAGCCCCTTCCAACACAAACGGGAATTCGATAAACAGGTAGCTGCCACCGGCGTATTTCATGTTATCGACCAAAAGTTTCCTCGACATGAGCGAAAGCCGCACGGAATTGCAGATAATGAGCGAGAGCGTAATGAGCAGGAGGATGCTCACGCAAACCGGCCAGAAAATCATCTTGAACTTCCAGGACGCTATTCGCGACGCCCATTTTAACGGAGCCTGGACTTCCTCAAAGCATGGTTCTTCGGCAATCGCATTGCGCACCTCGGAAAGGTCTGCCGGGTTATACGCATCGCTGCGAAGCGACACGCGGAAAAACGCCGGTATCGGGTTCCCTTCGACAAACTCCAGCATATCCGGCGAAAAATGCCTGTTGAAGTCGGCAAGTGCAGAATCCGCACTCACGAACTTCACCGATTCCACATGGCGGGAATGCTCAAGCCGCGTCTGGATGGCCGGGATAGAATCCTCGGGAACGTTTTCGTTCAAGAACGCCTCGACGACATACAGCGATTTTTCGGCAGAGAGGAGTTTAAACGAAACACCCAAGGCCGTGAAAGACAGAGCGAGTAAAAGCGAACAGAGGAAAATCGTCACTAGAGACGGGAGAATTACCGTCCTGTGCTGTTTCCATCCGCGAAAAGATTCCGATATTAAGTAACCTAATTGTCCGAACACGCCTCGAATATAATTAAATTTATAGAGGTTCTTTACGGGGCTTTTATGGGAAACATCATATTAAAGATTACCGCATTGATTTGCGCGATGGCCCTCTGGTTCTATGTCATCTCGCTGAAGGACTTCCAACTGACGATGGAAGTACCGCTTACGTTCGTAAAGTTGCCCGAAGCACTCGCGATTGCATCCAAGCCGCCTAGCACGGTTTCCGTAACCGTCGAAGGCAAGCCCCTCGACCTCATCCGCCTCCAGTCGCAAAAACAGTCGGCGATGGTCGTCGATATGCACAACGCTGAACTCGGTTCCAAGCGCATCCATCTAGACGCTAAAAACTTTACCGCCCCGAACTTTTCGTCGGTCCACTACATCGAACCCGACAACCAGTACCTCTTCATTGACGTGGCTGTCGATACGCGAATTGAACGAAGCATTCCCATCAAAAACAACGTGACATTCAGCGCCGCTCCGGGTTACGCCCTAGTCCAACCGCCCAAACTGCTTCGTGAGGACCTGTTGGTTTCTGGCGCAAGGAACGCGCTCACCCGCATTATCGACATCCCGACGGATTCCCTGTTCTTTGACAGTATCAAGGTGAGCAAGACGTATTCGATTCCTCTTGGAACCGAGCAGTTGCCGCCCTTCGTGACTCCTAGCGATACCGTAGCCAAGATTTTTGTCGATGTCCAAAAGATCAAGTCCAAGGCGTTTGTCAACATTCCTATCCAACTCATCGGATTCTACGACCGCGCTCTAAATTCTCTTTCTCCGCAACAGGCAACCGTCGAAATCACAGGTGGCGAAAAAGTGATCGAGGCTATCAACAGCAACGACATTGAACTGTTCATCGAATACAACCGGTTCGCCATCGAAGATGCCGACAGCCTTGCCCCCACCATTAAGTTGACTTTGCCTCCCGATGTTGACCGCAGTATGTCCATCAAGGCAGTACTTGTCAAACCCGACAAGATCAAGCTTATTAAGCAGCACAACGCGGACGAGGATAAAGACGAGGAATACGGAATATGATTTGGCTTGGAATTGAATCCAGCTGCGATGAAACGGCATGCGCCGTTCTACAAGACAATCCCCTCAAGGTACTTTCGAACCCGCTCTATAGCCAAATCGACGAACACGCCCTCTACGGAGGTGTCGTTCCCGAAATTGCGGCACGCGCACACCTGCAAAAGATAGCGCCCATCGCCGAAGCAGCCGTCAAGGAAGCAGGCATCGAACTCAAGGATATCGACGCCATCGCCTACACCACGGGGCCAGGCCTTATGGGCCCACTCCTCGTTGGCGCAAGCTTTGCAAAAGGTCTCGCCCGCGACTTGAACATTCCCGCTTACGGCATGAACCATCTTGAAGGCCACCTCGCCGCCGCCTGGCTTTCTAACCCGGACATCGAGCCGCCGTTTTTGACGCTCACCGTCTCGGGTGGGCACACGGAACTCGTGATGGAAGAACCCGGATTCAAGTACACGAGCATCGGACGCACACGCGACGATGCCGCAGGCGAAGCATTCGACAAATGCGGGAAGCTCCTCGGACTTAAATACCCCGCAGGGGCTACCATCAGCCGTCTCGGCAAAGACAGGAACCGCAAATTCGTGGAATTTCCGCGAGCGCTCCATACGCACGACAACTGCGAATTTTCGTTCAGCGGCTTAAAAACCGCCGTACTCCGTTACACCGAAACGCACGACCCGCAGTTCATCCAGGATAACCTCGGCGACATCTGCGCCTCCCTCGAAGACGCCATCGTCGATAGCCTTGTTTCAAAGACCATCAACGCGCTCAAGAAAACACGCATGAAGACACTCGTAATGGGCGGAGGCGTAAGCGCGAACAGCTGGTTGCGCACTCGCCTGCAGGACTACTGCGACAAAAAAGGCATACGCTTCTGCGTTCCCGACCGTAGCCTCAGCACAGACAACGGAGCGATGATTGCCGCCGCCGCTATCCGCCGCAAATTGCAGGGCAAGCTCGAATCCATCGACGTCGTGAAGCCGTGGATGCCGCTGGCTCTTTAGACGAGAGAACGCCACTACGTGGCTACAGACGAACGACGAGAGGCCCGCGCATATAATACACTTCGAATACATTTCGCAGAAGAACAGTGTATCATAATAGTAGCATACCTATTTGCCGTATTTTCTGCCTTGCTTTTTTAACCTTATCTGTGTTTTTTCGCAATTTTCATTGTATATTGTAAATATGATTTTATTGTGCAAACATATGGTGGTACTCATTCTCGCAGCCGCGGCTCTCTGCGGAGCGCAGGATTTGAACAAGCCCGTTAGCGACGTTGACGTTTTCCGCCCTGAAAAACGCGAAACGAAAGTGGAATTGGTGGATTCTACGGTAAGTAATTCCTTGAAGTTGAACGTCGATATTTTTGCCGACGGCTTTATCGGTTCGTACTACATCCTCTGGGACAATGTCGATCTTTCTGAAGATATTAAGAAGCTCATGACAACCCGCGATTTCGCCCGCGACGAATTCTTTATGCAGAACATCGACCGCGAACAATTCGAGCAAGAGCGTATGTTGCAGCTTTTCGAAGACAAGAAGCGCGAGTTCTTCAACATCTTCCCCGAAGAAGCCCTCAAGGAACTTCAGGAAAAACAAGCGGACGAGTAAATTTAGACGAGAGAACGCCGCGTAGCGGCTACAGGCGAAAGAATAGTTGAACTTAGAGATGTCGTCCTGAGTGGAATGCCGCAAAATCGAGATTCGTCGTTCTTGTAATGCCCGACCTGAGCGGGTATTTTCTTTTACTAGATTTTCTAACAACTAACGACCATAGACAAATGACTAGTAACTACTAACTATTGACTAACAACCAAAAAATGTTTTCTCCTGAACGTCATTTCACAGACTGGCATCTCGCGGGCTTTGGCGGAGCGCCAGCATTCCTTTTCAAGACCATCGAAAGCACGCACACTTTGATGAAGCAACGCGCCGCCGCAGGTGAAATCGAGCCGGGCACGCTCCTTGTCGCCGATACGCAAACAAAAGGCCGAGGTCGCCATGAACGCACCTGGGACTCCCCCGCCGGCAAGAACATCTACTTCAATATTCTGATTCCGTTGGACGGGATTCCACTCGCAGCGGCCCCGCAAATCACGCAAGTCGCAGCGCTCACTTTCGCCGAAGTTTTTCGCGACTTGCAAGAAAACGCCAATGCGCAGGGATTCGGCAACCGGGATATCGGCAAAGTCACCGTCAAATGGCCCAACGACATCCTTTGCGGCAAAAGCAAATTCTGCGGGATTCTTGCAGAACTAGTTTATATAAAACCCTTGGCAAACGCAGCGACGTCTTTAACCACGCCGATGCCCGCCATCAGCATGGGAGTCGGCATCAACGTCAACAGTGAGCCCAAGGACTACGCCCATCTAAACCGTGCAGTCACCTCGATAAAAGACATTTGTGGACAAAATATCAACCGCGAAAAACTTTTGCAAATGCTCGTCGGCAATTTCGAACGCGCCATCGGGCAATTCAAGGCCTTCGGCATCCGCCCATGGGTCGAAGCCTGGAAACGCATGGACCAGTTCATCGGGGCCCGCGGAACCATCGTTGTAAATAACCGCTGCACCGACGAAAACCGCAACAGCGGTGAAGGAGCTTTCAAAAAGACAGGCCGCATCATCGACATGAACGGTGACGGGAGCCTTCTCTTTGAATGCGATGACGGAAGCATCGAGACCGTCATCTCTGCCGATTTGGAAATTTAAGACAAGCGCTACTTTTTAAAATACATGCTGCCAATGAGCGAAACGGCAAGCATCACAATCATTGCCGTAAGACCCATATCAACGAGTTCTCGGCGTTCACCCGCAAGGCCTGTTTCCAAGAGAATCACTAGCACAAGAGCGATAACGGCAGCCGTGGCCCCCATGGTATGGAACATTTTCACTTTTTCTTCGTTCGTCATCTTTCCGTTCGGTCGATTAATAAAGGGCATTGACGTCACCTCCCATGCAAATCCAGACGATAAGTCCAGCCATCACAAGGACGCTTATCGCCACATTGGCGAGGAAAAAGTCGCGATTCATGGCATCCAAATCATTGGATTTTCTGAACAAATGAATATAGACAATAGCCGCAGTCATAAGCCCCGTAACAGTCCACCAGACCCAGCCCATATTCCAGAAGAACCCAAACACGACACAGAGCACAAGCATTGCCAAATGGCTCGCAAGTGCAATGCGCAAGGATTTCTCGAGACCGAATCGGGCGGGAACGGAATGCAAACCTTGCTTACGATCGATGTCGATATCCTGCGTCGCATAGATAATATCAAAGCCCCCCATCCAAAGCATCAGAATGAGCAAGAGGAAAATCGGGAACACGGCAAATTCGCCACGCACCGCAATCCAGGCGCCAAGCGGGCTCATGCCTATTGCAAAGC
>Ga0247609_10007343_pt1 | contig 10507 bp, 12 predicted proteins | sample 172DNAGHGlowgp2_FD_193487 | JGI IMG/M metagenome (GOLD analysis project Ga0247609, IMG submission 193487) | Sheep rumen microbial communities from Palmerston North, Manawatu-Wanganui, New Zealand - 1728 DNA GHGlow gp2 | ecosystem: Host-associated > Mammals > Digestive system > Stomach > Rumen ...
CGAGCGATCGCATAACCTCTTGAATAACACTTTTTCTTCTCTCTAATGTCAGAAGTTGGAAATCAGAGATGCTGCGCAGACCACATGCTTTGATGACAGCGTCCGTCATACCCAAGTACCTGTCCCAGTGACTAAACTCCCAGTGACTAAACCTGTCCCCATGGCTGCATGCCCCAAGTGCCTGTCCCCATGGCTGGAGCGTTTTTTGGCTGTTCTTTAGTGTTTTTTAACGGGGGAAAGGGTGACGTATAAGCAGATTTCTTTGTACCTTTGCAGCCAAATAACTTTTTACACCAAAAACAATTTTAAAATATGACTAAAAAAAGACTCTACGAGAAGCCTTCGATGAAGGTAGTGTTATTGAAACGCCAGCCGCAGCTGCTGGCCGGTAGCGGACTGAACGATCCTTCAGACTATCCCAACGGCGGTAACCCGTTCGCTTAAACAATCACAGTGTAGTAACAATCTAAAAAACGTAAAGACAATGCAAACAATGAAATTATTCTTTATGGCTGCACTGGCATTGATGACTGCTGCCTGCAGCAACAGCGATAACGACATTCTGACCCCCGCTGAGCAGCCCGCCAAGGCTCAGGGTATCCCCTTCACCGCCACAATCAGCATGGGCGAGAGTGCTTCCACCCGCGCACTCACTGAGGATAATGTAAACAATAAGATTGTAGCCACATGGGCCGTTAACGATAAAGTGGCGCTGATTCATAATGGCGTAAAGGACGAGATGACCGTAAGTGCCGTAAACGCTGGTGTGGCTACGATTACTGGCACCATTACGGGGTCTCCTTCTGGTGGCGACGCCGTGACTATCATCTATCCTTCCGATGCTGCCGACGGCACGACGGGTAATGTGAAGTCCGACTGGCTTTCGTCGCAGGTCGGTACGCTGAAAGGCACCAGTGGCACCAGTATTGAAGAAAAGTATGATGTGCGCAAAGGCTCGGGTGCATTGAATGCCAGTGGTACTTCGCTCGACGGCACTGTATCGCTTACCAACCAGAATGCCATCTTCAAGCTGACGTTGAAGGACATTGACGGAACTAACGACGTATCAGCTACAAGCGTAGTCATCAGCGACCAGACGGGTGTTGTGACCACCGTCACGCCAGCCTCGGGCTACGAAAATGCGATGTACGTCGCCCTGCCTACTACGGCTACAACACTGAAATTCCTGGTCACAGGCTCCGACAGCAAGAAGTACTTCAACATGGCTTCCAGCCTCACGCTTAGCGCTAGTTACTACCAGTCTACCATTAAGTTGGCTACGGTGGGTCATGTTATTGCTTCCAACGGTAAGTGCTACAAAGATAATTCAGCTATCCCCAGTGGCGAGAGCGCTGTAGCCAAGATTGCCTACTTGGGTAATGATGCTGAAACCAGCCCCACGAATACCGCTTTCAAAAACGGCCTCGCCCTTGCGCTGGCGGATGTTGCGCTGGAGGATGTCTCGGGAACTAAGTGGTGTTCTGAGGATAGTAAGACTTGCCTGCCTACTCAATATTCCACTGCGGAAACAGCGAAGGCGATGGGCGACATGGCTGGTATCGCCAATACCGATGCGCTTTGTAGTCATGCTTCGCATACTCACAATGCTGCCAAGGCTGCCAGAGACTACAGCGTGACTCGGCCCGCTGGCACAAGCGCATGGTTCCTGCCGAGTGAAGGTCAGTGGTACAAGATGTCAGAAGCTGCGGGTGGTTATGAAAAACTGGGCTTGCTGTCGACCGCGGACGGCTACTGGTCGTCTACGGAGAGCAATGCCGGCAGCGCGTGGTACTACTACGACGTCAATGATGGCAGCTGGGACGACAACAGTAAGGCCGACAAAAACCAAGTTCGTGCCTGCCTCGCTTTTTAACCTATAGCTAGTCGTGAGGACAGGCACCTGGGGGTGAGATCAAGAGTCATTGATCTGTTCCCCAAAGATGAGAATAAGAAACGGAAGTCAGCGGCTTCCGTTTCTTTTTTGTCTGGTTTTGAAATAAATCGCTTAACATTTTGTAGATTCAAAAGAATTGTTTACTTTTGCAGCGGAAACAAGACAATATGTGTTAAACTTAAACATTTTAATTATGGGAAACTCAAGACAGCAAAAAGCTGAAAATCGTGTTAAATTTCCAAGATTGCTTGGTAGTGTCGAACTTTTTATGTACTTTTGCCATGAGTAATCGAAGAGAAAAGGCGAAAGTCAAGAGCCAAGTGCTGTACTATCAGCAAAGGAGAGAAGAAGTAAAACCCATTCAGAAAGAAAAACTGATTTATGAGGGTGGTAAGTTCTGTCTTGACATGGCAAAGCTCATATTAGGTGGAGTTGTTTTGGGAAGTGTGATGCAGCAAAATGTAAATGTTTGGTTGTTGGTCTCTACCGGATTAGGAGCAGTTTTGGCGTTTGTGGTATTCGGTTTTATATTGATAGGTAAAATAAAGAATAACTGATATGGCATTAATTGTATTATTTGCAATTTTAGGTTTTATTGCTGTAGCTGGAATAGTGTGGTCTCATTACTATTTCCAGAAATCTGCATGAGTCATTGTTAGTCATGGGACCAGGCTCTGGGTGTGAGATCAGGAGTCATTGATCTGTTCCCCAAAAATGAGAATAGAGAAACGGAAGTCAGCCAGGGCAAGTGGACGACTTGCTTGCCGAAGAAGGAGCTGCCGGCCTTGGTATCTATGTAGCTGTCAATCTCTACCTCGCTCACTGTGAGGGTGGCTGTGGCGTCTATTCCAGCCGACAGCTCTCTAGCCTGGCCGTGCAGCAGAAGAAGCACCGTTCAGACGTGGATCGGATCATCACCAAGTATGGTCTGTTTGTAATCGATGGTTCACGCTTCACGAGTCTATGGATGCAGCAACTCTACTCCAAAGATACTGCAAAGTTGCTCCACTCCCGCGCATACCTATCAATGCGCGCGGAAGATATAGATATAAATATAGATATAGAAAAAGAAAAAAAGAAAAAGTGCGTGTCTTTGGGTGACACGCACTCTCAGTTTGAAACTCTGCGCGCGGGCAGGCGATACGCCTCACACGGACAGCCACTGCCAGACGAAGCACCGCCCCAGCGACGACGTAACGACATGTACAGCTACATCCGTCACGACTGGGTGCCGGCTGAGGAGTTCGACAAGGACGCAGAGATGATCGTATATCGCCAACTATTCGGAAAGGAGGATGCATGAAAGAGATCGACGGAAAATACTATCTGTTGGATGCCAACGACCTGAAGAGCGGCCATAAGGTACAGCGACAGGACAGTAAGAACGTGTGGAGGCACCAGTGCCCGCTGTGCAGTGCCAATCGGAAGACGGAGCACAAGAAGGAGAAATGCCTCGCCGTATATCCCGACGACGGATGGGGCTTCTGCTACAACTGCGGGCAGTGGTTCTGGACCGAGGAGTTCTACAACAAGGAGATTGCCCCCAAGCGCGGAAAGAAGCGCACCGACGAGAAGGCGGTCGACCTGTCGCTGCTGCGCGACGACTTCCCTCAGGAGCTGATCGACTACTTCGAGCAGGAGCGCCGGCTGCCGATGACCCTGGTCAGGAAGATGGGCATCAGGTGGATTCCAAAAACGATCAACGGCCAGGAGGAGATATTCATCGCCTATCCCACGTTCGACGGCGCCAAGTGCGTCAACGTGCACTACCGTCCGCTGCACAAGGAGAACGGCTTCTCGCAAGAGACGGGCTGCGACCCGATACCTTGGAACGTGAACTCGGTGGTGGGACATACGGAGATGATCATCACCGAAGGGCGCAACGACGCGATGGCCTGCATACAGGCTGGCTACCAGGCTGTGGTGTCACTGGGCAACGGCGCCCGATCGCGCATGGAGCTGTTTGATGGATTCCGGCATACGCTCTTCGCCCAGGTGAAGACGGTGATCGTCGCGGTCGATAACGACGAGGCCGGCCAGACAGCATGCGAACATCTGCTGAAGTATTTCGGCGCCGCACGGTGCAAGGTGGTCAACTGGGGCAACTACAAGGATGCCAACGAGGCACTCCAGCAGGGAGGCATCGAGGCGGTCAGGGCCTGTATCGAGGCTGCCGACATCTCTGACATCCAGGGCGAGGTCGCCGTCAGCGAATGGGAGTCGGGGCTGTGGCGGTACTACGAGCAGGGCGGCATTCCCGAGGGTCTGACCATCGACCTTGAGCAGCTGGCCGCCCTCGAGAAGCTGGAGAAAGGCTACTTCGGAGTGACGTCGGGCTTCCCGGGCAGCGGCAAGTCCACCTTCACGCTCTTCAAGTGTCTCTCCATGGCTGTGGAGCACGGCTGGCGCATCTGTCTCTACACCCCCGAGAAGCACCCCTACAAACTGCTGTTCCACGAGCTGGCCACGATGCTCATCGGACGGAAACTCACGCGCGAGACGGTCGATGAGTGTACGTTCCGACAGGCCATCCAGTTCCTCTCACGCCACTTCTTCATCGTGGATGCCAACCGCTGCAAGGGTATCGACGACATTCTGGAGACGGCACGTCAGATGGGCATACGCTATCAGATCGACATGACCGTGATCGACCCCGCCAACTGGGTGGACATGACGCAGGCCAAGGGCGGCGACCCGATGGAGCGGGCCAACTACGTGATCAGTCAGGTGGTGGACTTCGCGCAGGTGGAGAAGCAGCTGACGTGGATGGTGGCTCACCCCCGCAAGCCGCCGCTCATGAAAGACGGGAAGGCCTACGTGCCTGAGATGTGGGACATCGCCGGCACCAGCGACTATGCCAACAAGGCCACGTGGGTGGAGATCATGGAGCGCGACTTCTCGCAGCAGCGCACGATGGTACATGTGAAGAAGGTGCGCTTCGGTCATCTCGGCCTCGTCGGTGAGTGTTGTGTCCGCATGGACCCGGAGAGTCACCGCTTCGTGGGCTTCAATGAGGAGACGACTGATGCCGGCAACGTGGTGGCGTACAGGTTCATGGAGTCCGACAAGTCGAACTGGCTCATCTCCAAATCCGTCCAGCAAGCCATCACCTGGGAGTGAGATTTTTTTAAAGACAGAGTAACAGATTAACATATTTTTTTAGATAAAAAGAACATAAGGGACATAATTGTCAAACACAAAAAAGTTATTATGTTACTCTGTCTTTAAAAAAGGAGTTACGATGTCTAAAAAAAAGAATTACTATGTCTGAATTGATGCAATGTACGCGGTGCGGGGAGATCCTGCCGCGATCGAAATTAGAACGTATGAAGACAGGCACCTACCGTCGGGTGTGTAATCACTGCAAGTGGCTCTACTACGTCAAGCCCTCGCGCGAGCGCCGCATCCTGCGCGAACTCGACGCCCGCCACAAAACGTAACGAATCGGCCTGCGATTCATTACTTTTCGCTCGCTGAAACGTTACGTTTCGTCATGCGATTCGTTACCTTTCGTCAGCGTGATTTTGGCTAACTCGGAAAGGCCGAAAAACTTGGAATCGGGCGAAAAATGTTGTACCTTTGCCGATGCAAACAAGATGCTACAACAGCATCTCAGGCAATGCTGCAAGGCGGGAAAGTCCCGACCTGAAGAAGTAGATAACCGCCCCGAGGCCGAAGGGGCACAGAGAAAGGAGGACGATATGGCAGTATTCTACCGATTATCGCAGGTGACTTCGCCTAAGCAGAAGGGCTACGGCAAGTGGTACCCACGTGCGGTGATGACCAACACCGTCGACACCAATGCACTGGCCACGATCATGCAGCGCAACTGTACCGTGAAGAAGTCGGACATCCTGGCCGTGATCACTGAGCTCATCGAGACGATGCAGGATCAGTTGCAGGACTCAAAGCGCGTGAAGCTCAACGGCTTCGGGACGTTCAAGATCGGATTGTCGAGCACGGGTGCCGATAAGGCTTCTGACTTCAGCGCCAGCAAGAACATCAAGGGCTTGCACGTGCTGTTCCAGCCCGAGGTGAAGTACGACTCAGAGGGTCAGCGCCAGAAGACGTTCATCACCGGCTGCAGTGTGCAGGAGGCGCCCAAGAACGCCGTCGAGACCAGCAAGCCTAAGGATGACACGCCCGCAGGCAACGACAACGCAGGCGACGGACCAACCAACGACGATGCAGGCGACGGCCCGACCAACGGCGATTGAGCGCGTGAGTGAGTGAAAGGAGGAGGTCCCTGCCTCGAACGGCGAGGCAGGGGCAATGTTAAACCAAAAGAAAGAAAGGAGGTAAACCATGTTGAAAAACTGGAAAGCGATCGTGAAGATCGCGGTGGCAGTGCTCACGGCCTTGTTAGGCGCAGTCGGAGCCACTGCCTCAGGCGTACAAATCTAGCGCCCATCGCCTCGCACTGGGGGCTGGCACCGACGTAAAGTCGCTCGCGACTTTCTCGTCGGGTCCTGACCCCAGTGCGAGGTTCCCTAACGAAGGGCTCCCTAACGCGAGAAACATTCTGATAATGAGGCGGTGGTAAAAGAAAATGGCCTAAATATTTGGTTGTTTCACCAGAAACCATTACCTTTGCAGGCGATAAACGATTGTAACATTTAAATTCTAATCATTATGAGCACAAAAGAAGAAACGAAAAAAGGAGGCGTGACAATGAGAGGCAAGTATCTAAATCCCAAAGCAGACTTGATATTCAAGCTGGTTTTCGGCGAGCATCCCGACTTGGTGATGAGTTTGCTGAATGCCCTGCTGCCGCTGCCCGAAGACGGTCTGATTGAGAGTGTGGAGTACCTGACACCCGAGATGGTGCCCGAGAATCCCGCAAAGAAAGACAGTATCGTGGATGTGCGTTGCAAGGACCAGCAGGGGCGACAGTTCATCGTCGAGATGCAGCTCTACTGGAACGAGGAGTTCAAGCGGCGTGTGTTGCTCAACGCCTCGAAGGCCATCGTGCGTCAGCTTGACAAGGGCGAGGACTATTCACTGATACAGCCGGTCTACTGTCTGAGTCTCGTCAACGACAAAGCCTTTGACTATGAGACCGATGAGTTCTATCACGACTACGCCATCGTAGACGTAGAGCATACCGACCGGCATATTGAAGGACTGCGCCTCGTGTTTGTAGAGCTGCCGAAGTTCAAGCCGCAGAGCATCGCCGAGAAGAAGATGGCCGTGCTGTGGCTGCGTTTCCTGACGGAGATTGCAGAAGACACCATCGAAGCCCCAGCCGAACTTCTGGAGAACGAGCAGACTCGTAAGGCACTAGGACTCGTGGAGAAATCGGCCATGACGGAAGGCCAGCTCTATGCCTATGAGAAGTTCTGGCTGGCCGTGGTCGACGAGCGCATCCTTCGTGAAGCCGCCGCGAAGAAAGGCTATAACGAAGGCATGCAGAAAGGCATCGAAGAAGGCATGCAGAAAGGTATCTACACCGTAGCTCGCAATATGAAGCAGATGGGGCTGCCCATTGCCGATATCGCTAAAGCAACAGGACTCGCAGAAAAAGAAATCAGTATAATATAGTGAGGCATTAGCGGAGGGAGATTCGCTTTACGGCTTAGCTGAAGCTGACGTCAGAGAAGCGAATGCCGCGCGCGTTATGCCAAAGCCAAGTGAGGTAATTCATTGAACAGTGTTATTCAATGACGTCCACTTGCTGCCACTCGGTGATGATGTCGGCGACGTCTTGGCGGGCCTCGGCGGGTGCGACGTCGTATTCCTCACAGAGCTTGTCGGCCAAGGCCTCGATGGTGAAGTCGCCCATTGCCTGAGCCTGTTTCCAAAGCCAGCCGGCGGTCTCGTTGAGAGCCAGCATCTTGCCGAAGTTGATGGCACCGAGGCCCTCACCCATAATCACCCGTTCGCCGCACACCTCACGCAGCACAAATCCTTTTTTTATTCTCATAACTTCAATTTTTCAATCCTTCAATTCTTCTATATATTGCCAATAAATATCTTCTGATGGGGCGCAGCCAGAACCACACCTTTGCAGCCCGCTTCCGCCACCCGTTATATAAATAATAATGTGTCCGCTCCTTCGCATCCACCACATGGGTCACCAGAGCTTTGATGTCATTGAGCAGACAGTGTTCCGTACCCACCAGATTGCCGTCGCCCATCAACGTAACGTTATCTCCGTCGATATGGATAATCCGATGCACCACATACCGATAGCCGTCAGCCCAGGCCAGCACCACGTCACCGACTTCCAGTTGCTCTGGCTCCTGCAAGATAACGCTCTCCTTGCCCCCGATGATAAACGGCAGCATACTGTTGCCATTCACGGGCAGTGTCACGCACACGCCTTCATCCACCAGCCTGATGGCTTCCTCTATGATCTCATTGTCTGTCACAATTATCTAATTATTAAATTGTTACATTTTTAAATTTTTACATTGTTACATTGCTACAGCACAGACGTGCTGCAGCTTCGTCGGGCAGACACTCCAGATGCCAAACGGGGACAGAAGATGCCAGCGCGTTCTCCGTCTGATGAAGTCCGTCGGCGATACGCTCATCCCAACGCTTGCCGCTGATGCTCTCCACCAGTGCCGCATACGCATAGATGCCGCTCAGACGCTGTATCTTGTTGTAAGGTGCCTGACTCAGCACGACGATGCCGCTCAATGGATAACTCACATTCCGATAACAAGGAGTCTTACCGCTCCAAGGCGAGCCATAGACCGTCGCTGTACCATCCTCGTCGATACGCACCACTGGGTTATCATCGTTCACTAGTGCCGTACCCGCTATATACCGCTGCCACAGACTGGCATGAGTGCTTTTCCCCGTACCGCTTGGGCCGAGGAACATATATCCCCGGTCTTCGTAACTCACCGCAGCCGCATGGAAGAGCACCGTCCCCTTATCTGCCGTAGCCAGCGCAAACATAATCATCAGTGCATTGTCGATAGCCATCTTTTCGTGCCTGCCCGTCGTGATAAGCCGCCCCATGCTATAGTCGTCCGAGCAGACGAGCCAGCCTGCCGTCTCGCCGTGCCAATGAAATTCAAAGACCGCTTCACCTGCAGCCGTATGTCCGCAGATAATCGTCTGTCCCTCGTCCTCCTGTCGCATTTCCTCGGTATATTCAGGAGCAGGGTGAATCATGGGGACAAGTCGCGTGATATGCAGCTTTGCTGCAATCATGGACCTGTCACCATGATTCACAAACGGCTCATAGTTGGACATCAGCGCGAAGACTCCAGCCTCGCCACTCACACCGAATGTGTGCCCTGCCACCTTATAATAATTAGTCACTGTCATCTTTGAATGTCTCTTATTGATAGTGTTCTGTACTTGATGCGGATGGGCAGCGTCGTGACGACAGCCTTACAGAAATTCACCTCCACCCAGAATTCCTCCCAAAAGTCGAAGCGCATCAGCTTCAAGTGGCGCAAGCGTCCTTCCATGACTCGCCTGATGACAGCGTGCTTCTCTCTTTCGGCATAATGCCCGAAGTTGCCGCCTGCCATGATCTCGCGCAGCATCCACTCACCGCGATAGCTGTCGGGCTGGCAGAGCATCAGACCTTCGTCGAGATGCAGCACCTCGCCGAGCACCCACATCAGGGCAGCAGCCGTGTGTCTGAGTCCGAAGCTGCCGAGCAGCGCTGCCACCTCCAGACGGTCTTCCTCAGAGGAATTCTTCAACAGCCAATAATAGTCGCAGACATGACGCAGCCCGATGCCGCCAACCAGGAAATGACGCTGCACATGGGCCATCTGCATCATGAGCGCGAACCGAACCGAGGGGACATTGAAACCCTCATCCACGGGCAGGCATGAGATGGCAATCTCCTGCTCCAGCCACCGTTGCAGCCGGCGGTTGGTAAAGGGATTGAAGTTGCCCGAAGAAGGCCGGAAGTGTACTTCCACGACGATATGATCCTTCGTCGGTGGCAGATGGACATGGTGATAGGAGGCTGTAGACTTTCCCTCTACCGATGTCGAACCCAGTTCAGTCACCAGTCCTAACTCCTGGAGCAGCGCAATGACGCTCTTCTTGCCACCTTCCACCCAGATGTCGATATCCCCAGGCTGTCGCGCAAACTTGTCGGGATAAAGCCGTGCATTGGCCTGACCTTTCAGAATGGCCGAACAGCGACCATGGTCGGTGAAGAGCTTGGTCAGGCGCGCTGCCTCCTGATTCTGCAGTTTGTTCAACCCGCGAATGGCCTCTGCCTCTGCTGCCCAGCTCATCGCCACGTCCATCGGCATATTGGCCTTGTCTGTATAGCACAGACCGACCATCGACTGCCGCACCGCAGTCTGATACAGCCACCGCCAGTCGTCGTCGGTCAGCGGGACATCGAAAGTCTGGCCGGTCATCGCCGTCCTCACCAGTGCAAACAGTTTATCCTCAAGTTGATTCATTTTGGCTGCAAAGGTAGTACAAAATTTCGATTCAGCGAAGATAATGCGAAAAAATTTGGAATTTTGCAACTCAGGGCCTGGCCCCAGAGTGCAGACGTAAAGTCGCTCGCGACTTTCTCGTCGGGTCCTGACCCCAGTGCGAGGTTCCCTAACGAAGGGCTCCCTAACGCGAGAAACATTCTGATAATGAGGCGGTGGTAAAAGAAAATGGCCTAAATAT
>Ga0247609_10007345_pt1 | contig 10504 bp, 10 predicted proteins | sample 172DNAGHGlowgp2_FD_193487 | JGI IMG/M metagenome (GOLD analysis project Ga0247609, IMG submission 193487) | Sheep rumen microbial communities from Palmerston North, Manawatu-Wanganui, New Zealand - 1728 DNA GHGlow gp2 | ecosystem: Host-associated > Mammals > Digestive system > Stomach > Rumen ...
GTTGCTGTTTCTGCTGTTGAGGCTGTTGTGGTTTAGGTTGTTGTTGTGGTTTAGGTTGTTGTTGTGGTTTAGGTTGTTGTTGTGGTTTAGGTTGCTGTTGTGGTTTAGGTTGCTGTTGTGTTTTAGGTTGCTGTTTCTGCTGTTGAGGCTGAGATTGCTGTTTAAGTTGTTGTTGTGGTTTAGGTTGTTGTTTCTGCTGTTGAGGTTGCTGTTGTTGTTTAGGTTGCTGTTTCTGCTGTTGAGGCTGAGGTTTAGGCGCGGCGGGCGTTTCTTCGGGCTTAGGTTTAGTGCGCCGCCCATATGCCGCCTTGACCATTTGATAAGCTTCCTCTTCCACGCCGGAGAAACGGTTTTTGGCTTTGATTTTGCGTTTGTTCAGAAAGTCGATAATAACTTGAACGTCCTGATTTACTTCGTTGGCAATGTCATAAATTCTATACTTAACCGGTTTTGACATAGATCCACCCCCGTTGGAAATTTTAGTTTACATTTGGATTTTCTCCTTTATCATATCGTAAAGTTCGTCGGGCACTTTGGCTTTAAAAACTCTGTCGAAGTTCCGACGCTTTTTAATTGATGCAACACATTCGGGCGAGCGGCAAACGTAAGCTCCGTGACCTGCGCTCTTATCGTCTAAAAAAATTTCTCCCGCAGAATTTTTAACGACGCGCAAAAGTTCGGACTTGTGGCGGGCTTGACGACAGGCAACACAGCGGCGCATTTCGATTTGTTTAATTGCCGTGCCCTTAGCACTTTTCCCTTTGGACATTATTTCTTTCCCTTTTTATGGCGCGGCTTAACGACAGCCATAGCATCGGAAATATCAACTTCATGCATGTAATCGGGCAACGGATCGTTCTTCGCCTGCTTTAGACTTTTAATATCAATCTTCCAGCCCGTGAGTTTTGCGGCGAGCCGAGCGTTTTGACCTTCCTTGCCGATAGCCAAACTAAGCTGATTATCGGGCACGACCACACGGCAATTTTTATCGTCATCGGCAATGGCAACGCTGATAATTTTCGACGGGCTTAAAGCATTGGCAACAAAGACGCCGGCTTTCGGGCTCCATTCGATTATATCAAGTTTTTCCTCGCCGAGTTCGTCAAGCACTGGCTGAATCCTCATGCCGCGCTGACCAACACACGAACCGACCGCCTCGACGTTGGGATCTTTTGAAAAAACTGCGATTTTTGCACGAGAGCCCGCCTCACGAGCAACGCCGCGAATTTCTATAATTCCGTCTTGAATTTCGGGTACTTCAATTTCCACGAGCCGCCGCAAAAAATTCGGGTGTGTGCGTGAAAGATAAACCTGGGGACCTTTGCCGCCCTTTTTAACTTCGATTATGTAAGCGCGAACCATATCGCCTGGCTGATAGTCGTCGTTGAAAGTCATTTCGCTGGGAACAAGGATTGCCTCCGTTTTGCCGACTTCAACGATTAAATTGCCGTCCTCCACGCGCAGAACCGTTCCTTTGACAAGGTCGCTGTCGCGGTTGGTGAATTCGTCATAAATAACACCGCGCTCCGCCTCACGCAATTTCTGAACGACAATTTGTTTAGCTGCCTGCGCGGCGATTCGTCCAAAATTTTTCGGCGTAACTTCAATGCGAGCCATGCCGTCTTCTTCGTCAACGTGATAACCGTTTTTCTCAACATCTTCTTCGGAAATTTCAATTTCGGGATCTTCCACAGTTTCAACGGGAAGTTTAAGAGCGTAAACGTGAAAATTTCCGGTGTTTCTGTCGACGACGACTTCAAAGGTGTCATCGTCCTGGTGATTAAAATTTCTTTTGTACGCAACTTTAAGCGCGGATTCCACCGCCTCGAAGAGAACATCTTCCGATATTTCTTTTTCAGCGCATAAATCCTTGAGCGCGTCAATCAAACTCGGTGCTTCTTTTTTATTTCTTCTTCCGGCCAAGTTAAACTCTTCCTCCTAAAAATTTTTTAAAAATCTATGTGCAAGCGAACCTGTGCAACTTTATCACGCGGCAAGGGCGCAATGTCTTTTAGGTGCAAAAAATTTTCATCGCGTCCAATCAATTCCCCAACAAAAATTTTTTTGCCGTCAATCGGCGCGTAAAGTGTCACGTCGACGATTTTGCCCGCCTCGCGAAGAAAATCTTTGTCTTTTTTTAAAATGCGGTCAATACCAGGAGACGAAACCTCCAAAATATATGCACCGCCAATTATGTCAAGCCGGTCAAGTTTCGCGCTTAGCTGTTCACTCAAATTTTGGCAGTCGTCCAAATCAATGCCGCCCGCCTTGTCCACAAAAACGCGCAGATACCAATCGCGCTCTTTGACATATTCCACGTCAACAAGTTCAAAATCCGTGCCGCTCAAAATCTCCGACATCAAATTTTCTACCTGCGTTTCAACTTTACTCAATCAATCACCCCCGAAAAACAATTAGGAATGCGTAATGCGCAATGATTTTGAAATTTTAAATTGCACATTTAGCATTTTCCCTCTACAACGTGAAAGAGTGGACGCGAGCCCACTCTTTTAACTAAGCTATGTCCATTAACAATCGCCCTCCGCCTGCGCGAAGATAAAAGAATTTTTGCAAGCGACGCCCTCCAAAATAATTTTTCTGTAAACTTCACAAATATTTTAAACAATAATCAAATTATTTGCAAGTTTTTTTTTAGCGCACTGATTTATGGTTTAAGTAAACCACGGGCGAAATTTTTCATTGGCAACGCTGGTCGGCGGTGTATGCCCCGATAAAAGAACTGTATCTTCGGGCAACGTGAAAATTTTTTCCTTTAAATTTTTATACAAAGTCAATTCATCGCCGCCGGGAAAATCTGTCCGCCCCAGACTGTTTAGAAAAATTGAATCACCAACGAACGCTACAGAATCTTTTTCGCTATAATAAATCGCGCCGTCAGTCGTGTGACCAGCCAGCGGGATTAACTTCACGCCAAAATTTTTATTCGCGTTCAAAATTATATCGCTAAAATCTTCCAGGTAAGTCACGTCGTCAAGCGTCATATCCAAGCCAAAATAATTTGACAAATTCCACACGGGGCTTTGAGCATAATCGTTCCCGTTCTTTTGCATACAAACTTCCACGTTCAGCTGCGCTTGCAATTCAGGAACTGCGCCGATATGGTCAAAATGTCCGTGCGTGATCAAAATTTTTTCAATCGTGAAGTCGTATTCACTGATAATTTTTAAAAGTTTATCGGACTGTGCGCCGGGGTCGATTAAAAATCCATGGTTTGTCTCGTCGTCAATATAGAAATAAGAATTTGTCGAGAAGACGCCGGTTACTTCTGTGTGCAAAATCATTTTTATCATCTGCCTATCGTTTTAAAGGATTTCATCATACTTTCAGCGATTATAAGGCAAAAGACTACCAATGGCAAACAATTTCCAAGTTTTTATTGAGCTTGTCGGCTTTATCGGGTAATATTCTGAACAACTGCTCAAACCCGTAAAACCTAATAACTTCTTCACCTAATAATGCCCGCCATGCGCAATAGATATTTAGCGTTGGTAGTGTGAGTTCTGCCCTTGCGTAATTTAAAATCGAATTTAATTTCGTCGCCCTCGTAATATTCTTCAAAGTGCGCGTTGGAAATTTTTGGATTTTCGGAAACCATGTCGCAAAGTTGGAAGTCGTGTGTGGTGACAAGCGTAATTGAATGTTCGTTCGTCAGGCGGCGGATTGCCTCCTTTGCACCGATAACGCGGTCATTGACGTTGGTACCCTTGAAAATTTCGTCGATGCAGGCGAGCATGGGTAAATTTTTTTCTGTGTATTCAATCATTGATTTAATGCGCAGAAGTTCGGCGTAAAAAGTGGAAACGCCCTGGCTTAAATCGTCGTTGACGCGAATAGAAGTCATAACTGCAAGGCGGCTCACGGCAAAACTTTTTGCACAGACGGGCGCTCCGGAATAGGCAACCATCACGGCGGCGGCGAGCGTCCTAATCCACGTGGTTTTTCCGGACATATTCGCGCCGGTGATAATCGTCGTGCCGGCTTTTAATTCCACGTCGTTTGGCACGCCCTTAGCGTCGGCTACAAGCAAACTGGTTAAGCCTTCAACTTTTAAATGCGGCTCCGGGTTTTCATAAAAGGTTGGGAAACAATAAGTCGTTCGCGTCTGTCCTATCGACGCTAAAGAAATTAAGACTTCCACTTCGGCAAAGACATCCAGCCAAAATCGCAAGTGAATCGCGGCAACGGCTCGCCAATTCATAAACGCTGTAATCAAAAAGAAATCCGATAAGAACAGCGTGTTGCCCAATATAAAGAACAGCGGATTATGTCTGGCATTTGCCGCGTCAACTAAAAGTTCAAGTTCCTTTAATTTTTGCGCGGCGGATATTTCGTCGGTTAAAAGGTCGTGCACGGCGTTTAGTCTGTTGGAACTAAAGTTTGTTGATTCAAGTCGCTCGAATATTGCGCGATAGAGCCGCAACTCTTTTGAAATTATTTTAAGCGGCGCGAGAAATTCGTTGACAGCAGGTATAGCTACAATAGCAACCGCCAACGTAAACAGCATGACGAACGCCGGAATAAATTCGTTAATAAATCCGTGCCACGCCAAAACGCAAGACGCGATTAAAATTATCGGCATGACAAAACGCAGGAGATAAATTTTTCCGAGCGGCGGCAATTCTTCTTCCACGCTGACGATTAATTCGCTGGTGTCGTGATTGTTTGGCATTAAGCGCGCATAAGCCTCAAGGTCGAGTGACAGGCGCGGACGTTGCAAAAGTTCAGCAACAGCGCGTTGACGTGCTCTTATTCGGTCAAAATCCGGCGGCTGTGGATTAAAGGCGGCGGCGAGCAAATCTCTGCCGCGTTTGGTTCGCGCCGCGCAGATATATTGAAAAATCGAACCTTCGCCGAAAATGTGCAGGTCGACATCTTGCGGGCGATTATTTTTTAGATAAATGCTGCCGTCGTTTGAACGTTTTCTCCACGTGCCACGCGCCCTGGCAATGTAGGAATTTAGCACGGTCATTCGGCTTTTTAAAAATTTTTTGCGGCGTTTAATCCGGTCGTGGTAATTCATCAGCCGAATAAAAATCATTGCCAAGATTGCCGCGATAATGTAAGCGTAGTGGGTGTTGGTATCCCAGCCGACAGCAAAACTGGCTACCGCCGCGATAAAAATTATCGTGCGGGCGGCTACAACTTTTTTTTCGCGTTTGTGCAGAGTTTTCTGTTCTACGAGGTCAATTTCACGCTCATTGTCATAGAATTGTTTATTCAAGTTTTAACTCCTGTTAGAGGGCAAGTTAAGTTTTAATTACGCATTGTAATTCAGGCGTCTAGGACTTCCCATTCGTGCGTGAAGTAAAAGCTTTTGCTCACGGGCAATTTTCCCCAATTTTCAACAACGCGGCTGATTGCCCGCGTAACGTCGTGGTGCCCGTCGGTGTTTGTTAAGAGGACGAGAATTTGATTGCTACCGTTCTGGGAAACGACATCGCCGCGTCGCAAAGTATTATGCAGACATTCAATAAGTTGTTCGCTGGCTTGTTTGCGGGAAATTTTTTCATCGTCACTCGTGCGTTTCAATGCGAACAGCACAATGCAAATCGTTTTGCCATAACCGGCGCGAGTTCTCTTTAAAAATCTGTAAATGACGCGGAAACTTTCAAACGGCAGAACATATGCGCCCTTTTCCTTGTTGCGTTCACCGAGAATCATTTCAATCTGCGCGAGAGTGACGACGGTTTCGACTTTTTCTTCGGGTGCGTCTTCGCTGAAAATATTGTAGCCGTGCTTGCCGTTCTGTTTGACGATATAAAGAGCCTTGTCCGCTTTTTTATAAAGGTCAGCAAAATCCGTGCCCGCCTGCGGAACAAGTACACAGCCGATTGACGCGCCGAGCGGAATATTCATATCTTCGCCCATTAATTTTTTTGCGGCGTCGGTGATTTTTTCGTTGATAAATTGCGTTTTGGAAGCCACAGCACTTTCTTCCAATACGCCGTGGCAAAAGGCAACGAATTCATCGCCGCCCATGCGCCCGATTAAATCTGTGGAACGCATAGCCGCCCGCAATATATCTGCGAAGGCAATTAAAATTTTGTCGCCCATGGCGTGCCCGTGAATATCGTTGACAAGTTTAAAGCTGTCCAGGTCAATCATCATCAGTGCGCCAACAGATTTTTTGCAAATTTTTTTAAGTTCTTCCTCCGACGAACCTTTATTAAAAAGACCAGTGAGCGCGTCCGTCGTAGAAGTCTTCTTCAAATCTTGGATTTCGTCCACGGTGTGAAGAATATTCGCCACGCGCCGCAATAGGACTTCGGGTTTAAAAGGCTTGCGGATAAAATCCATTGCGCCGTTATCAAAACCTTTGCTTTCGACTTCGTCGCTTTTGTCCGCCGTCATGAACATGAACGGAATTTTTTTATGGAATTCGTTTTGCAACGCGATTTGTAAATCATAACCTGTCATGCCCGGCATCCGGAAATCAGAAAGAATCATGTCGGGCTTTTCCTTCCGATAAATTTCCATTGCCTCTTTGGCGGATTGTGCGCAGAAAGTTTGGTATTGTCCCACAAGCATATTTTCTGTCATCATTAGCGGGACAAGCATATCGTCAACTATTAAAATTTTTTTCATTGTAAGTACCTCGTTGTCAGAGAAGTTAGCGTCAAAAATTCTAAACTTATTATAAAGGTTTGGCGCGGCGAAGGAAAGAGAAAATTTTACAAAAAAAATCCCGCCGACGTGAGCGGGAGTTTTTTGTAACAGAAATTTTTATTCGGCTCGTTCGACGTAAAGAGCAATGTTCATTTTGCGTCCGCCCAAATTCATCGCGAAGTTTAAATAGCGTCCGTCGGTGATTTTAATTTTGTGCTCCTTGTTGATTGTAAGTTTCGGCGTGGTTATGTCGACGTCCAATCCAAGTTCTGTAAAATGGGTGGCGGCGCGGGCAGCAAGCATATTTCCCATTTCGCGAATAGCACTTTGCACCAGTTCGCCAAATTTCGTAACAGGCACGCCCATCATCATTGTCGACGCAATATATTTTGCCGCGTCCTCCGTCATGTTGTAAACTACGGTGCCGCGCAGTTGCCGAATAAAACCGACCTCAACCGTTACGCCATTGCTTATAACTTCTTTCTCCTGCATAGAAACTTTCTGTTGCTCAGGATTTGGAAAACCCATTTGCGGCATAAGCTCCATAAATGAATCAATTATCGGGTTAACGAGCTTTGCATCCACTATATCTATCTCCCTTCGCAAAAAATTCTTGTTAAATTTCTATGCAAAGTCTCGTTTTACCTGCCGCCTTGTTAAAAATTTTTCTATGTGTTAAGCTTTGTAAAATTTTTTAGGAAGTGATGTTTATGTTGAGGAAAATTTTTATGTTGCTCGCCGCGCTGATAATTATGTCTAATTCAGCGAACGCAGCTGAAAGAATTTTATTTATCCCGCATGACGACAGACCCGTTTCTTCTCAACAACCCGCCGATGTCGTCAGCCAACTCGGCTACGAAATAATTTCCCCGCCGCTCGAACTTTTAACACAGCCCGATAAACTTTGGGCGTGGTTTTATGAAAACGCACCCGCCTGCAACGCCGCTGTTGTTTCCTCCGATGCCTTGCTTTATGGCGGATTGATTCCCTCGCGCAGTCATGAAATTTCCGCCGAAGAACTTTTTGCCCGCGTGGAAAATTTTAAAACTCTGCGCGAAAAAATTCCGAATTTGAATTTATATCTGTTCGGTTCGCTGATGAGGACGCCGTCTTTTGGCACACCCGGCGACCGCGAAGAGCCGGAATATTATGGGCAATACGGTGCACAAATTTTTCAGCTCACCGGACTTTTGGATAAGCAGGAAAATTCTAAACTAAGCGGCAAGGAGAAAAAGCAACTAGCTGAACTTGAAAAAGCCATTCCCGACGAAATTTTAGACGACTGGTTTGCTCGCCGCGTAAAAAATCTTGCCGCCACAAAAAAATTAATCGACTTCACCAACGACGACATAATAAATTTTTTTATCATCGGGCGCGACGATAACGCTCCGCTCTGTCAAACTCACCGAGAAAAACTTCAGCTAAACGAATACATGAAAAATATCCCAAAGACCAAAGCTCAATCTCACGCGGGCATTGACGAATTCGCCATGCTACTTTTAACTCGCGCCGTGAATGATTTGTCCGGGACTTTACCTTTTGTCAACGTGCAATTTAATCGCGGTGTCGGTGCAAAAACCGTTCCGCATTACTCCGATGAACAGATTGGCGATTCAATCCGCGACGAAATTTTAATTGCGGGCGGTATGTTCGTTCCCAATCCTGAACGCGCCGATTTTGTCCTGTTTGTCAACACCGACCCCAAAGGCAAAACTTACGAACTGCATAATTCTTGTCCGCCGATTCCTTTGACTAAAAAACAGGAAGAATATTTCACGCGCAATGCTAAAAAATTTTCTGCAATGGTTGAAGACGCTGTTAATCAAAATTTGCCGGTTGGTGTTGCCGATATTATTTCAGCGAACGGTGCAGATAACTTTTTGATGGCTCAACTGCACGATAAAAATTTGCTATTCAAGTTGCAAGCTTACGGCGGCTGGAATACCGCGACGAATACTTCCGGCTTTGCAATCGGCACGGGCATTTTGGCAAAAAAAATGAGCCGTCAATCGATTGACAGGCTCCTTGCCACGCGCTATCTTGACGATTGGGCTTATCAAGCCAACGTCCGCACGCAAATTGCCGACTACCTCACGAAATATCCGAATCCCGTACAGATTTATCTGAACTTCGGCGAATATGAATCCGATGTCGTCAAGCGCGAAAATATTCTTATGCACGAATTCGCCGTTGAACATTTTCCGCAGTGGAATGATTTTATTGTCTCTAATCCGTGGCACAGAATGTTTGAATGTAAAATTACTTTTGCAGATTGAAATATTGTTCGTCATCGACGGGTTCAAGCCACTCGTTGGAAGAATTTTCTGCGGGAATTTCAACAGCCAGATGAGAAAACCAGCTGTCAGCCGCCGCGCCGTGCCAATGTTTGACTTCCGGCGCAATGTTCACCACGTCGCCAGGCTTTAGGGCTTGCGGGGCTTTTCCCCACTCTTGATACCAGCCGCGCCCACCCGTCACGAGCAAAATTTGTCCGCCCTTGTGGTGCACGTGCCAATTATTTCTGCACCCCGGCGAAAATGTCACGTTGGCAATCGGACCGCCCGTTTTTGTCAGCGGATTTAAAGACGCCTGCCCGATAAAATATTTGCTGAATTGTTCGGGCAAAGGTTTTCCGGCGTCAAACACGCCGGGATTTTTTATTGCCATAAAAAAATTCCTCCTAACAATTTATCAATTTCTGTTACTTCTCTTTAGCGTTTCCTCTCCATAGCTAAATCAAAGGTCTTTCATGCCGCATTTTTGGTAAAAAAAAACAACTTCACGGGCAAAACCCCCTTAGACTTTAATATTTTAATTTTAACATAGAAAAATTTTTTGTGTAGGGTGTGCGCAAAAAAATTCTTGTAAAAAGTCAAAGCATTGTATAAGATAGGCATGAAGATTAAACGAAAGGGGCGAGACAATGGATTATCGGCGGATATTGGTTATCGGCGATATGCACGGGAAATTTACGCGGTTGCTGTCGCTTTTTCATAAAATTGAATTCGACGAGCGCAAAGATTTTTTGATTTTATTGGGCGATTACATTGACCGCGGCGAAGAAAATATGCGCTGTTTTCGCTGGGCAATGGAGATGAGCGAAAAAAATAACGTCATCGCCCTTCGCGGCAACCACGAACAGATGATGCTTTATTATTACGCGTTGGGCGGCACGGAAGGTTATATCTGGTTGCCAAATGGCGGCGATAAGACTAAAGCGGAGTTTGACCAATGGCGTCAACGCGATCCCACGGCTTTTCATCGTGCGCTGGAATTTATCGACAATCGACCACTGTATCATCAAATGTTTATCAACGGCGAGGAATATATTTTTGTGCATGCGGGCTTGAAACCGAACACGCCGCTTGAAAAACAGGACGAAGAGTCTTTGCTTTGGATTCGCGAAAAATTTTACAACGGCTATAACGGCTCGGCTCATGTTATCTGCGGCCACACGCCCACACCCTTTATCAAACGCGACTGGTATTATCCCATTCGTCTGCATAATAAAATCACGCTCATGGATACCGGCTCCTTCATGATTAACGGGCGCATTTCCTGCATAGACATTTTAACCGACCAAATCTGGCAAAGCGACTGAAAAGCAATTAGTAATTAGGAATGAGGAATTAGGAATGGTGAAAAACCTAAATATAAAAATCATCGGGCTGGGCGACGGCGGTGCACGGGCGATTAGCAAAATGATTGCAGCGTGCGTTGGCAAAAATAAATCCGTTGAGTTTCTGGCTGTAGGCAACGACGAAAATATTTTGCTCACCAGCGATGCGCAAAAAAATATTTTCCTCAACCGAGACCTGACGACCGTTTATAAAAATTTGGCAGACGAGCTTGACGGCGCAAATGTAATCTTCATCGT
>Ga0247609_10007346_pt1 | contig 10504 bp, 22 predicted proteins | sample 172DNAGHGlowgp2_FD_193487 | JGI IMG/M metagenome (GOLD analysis project Ga0247609, IMG submission 193487) | Sheep rumen microbial communities from Palmerston North, Manawatu-Wanganui, New Zealand - 1728 DNA GHGlow gp2 | ecosystem: Host-associated > Mammals > Digestive system > Stomach > Rumen ...
TTCGCAAATTATCGTCCGCAATTCTACTTCCGCACGACTGATGTTACGGGCGTAGTCAGCGACCTCAAAGACACTAACGGCAACGCGGCTGAAATGTGCATGCCAGGCGACCACATTGAAATGACGGTTGAGCTTATCACCCCGATTGCTATCGAAAAAGGTTTGCTCTTCGCTATCCGTGAAGGCGGTCACACTGTCGGTTCGGGTCGTGTTATTGAGATTCTTGAAGCATAAAAATTTTTTGACGCTCAGACAATAAATCGGTGAGGCGGTCGGTAGTCAGCCTAAGAACTGATTGCCGACCGTCGTTGCTGATTTTAGCTTTGACATAGCAGATTGCTCGGCAAGGAAATTCCGCCCTGTCGAGGGAACTGTTACGGAGCAACGTTAGAAGCTGTGACTTCTGACTAAGGAGGAATTATTTTGGCAAAACAACAAAAGATCCGTATTCGCCTCAAAGCTTACGATCACAAATCGTTAGACCAGAGCGCGGCAAAGATTGTGGAGACGGCAAGAAAAACCGGTTCGAGTGTATCGGGTCCCATTCCCCTGCCGACGGAGAAAAATATCTACACGATCCTGCGCTCGCCTCACGTCAACAAAGACTCTCGCGAACAATTCGAGATGCGCACGCACAAACGTTTGATTGATATTCTTCAGCCGACGCACAAAACGGTTGATGCGCTCATGCGTTTGGATTTGCCCGCTGGCGTTGACATCGAGATTAAGGTCTAAGGAGGTGTAAACATTGGCAAAGACAATCTTAGGCGTTAAGCTCGGCATGACTCAAATTTTTACGGAGGAAGGTCAAGTTATCCCCGTCACTGTCGTTGAGACTGGCAAGAACGTTGTCATTCGTAATAAGACTGTCGACACGGACGGCTACTGCGCAGTTCAACTCGGCTTCGGCGAAATTAAAGAGAGTAAAGTCAATAAGCCTGATATGGGGCAGTTCAAGAAGGCGGAGATTAAGCCTGTGAAATTTATTCGCGAAGTGCGTTTGGCGGCAGAGTCCGAATACAAAATCGGCGACGTTATCGGCGTAGACATCTTCGCGGCAGGTGAACTTGTTGACGTTATCGGTACGTCGAAGGGTAAAGGCTTTGCGGGTTCAATTAAACGTCATAACTTCGCACGCGGACCTATGGGTCATGGTTCCAAATCACATCGTGAACCCGGTTCGACAGGCGCAATGCTCTCTGGACCTGGCGGTCGTGTCATCAAAGGCAAGAGACTTCCTGGACGTATGGGCGGCACTCGCACAACTATTCAACGTTTGACGGTCGTTAAGGTCGACGCGGATAGAAACTTGCTCCTCATCAAAGGCGCAATTCCCGGTCCCAAGAAAGGGCTTGTCATCGTTCGCGAAACCGTCAAGCCCAACAAAGTCCATAAAAAATAATCGAAAGGAGGAAATGGAATGCCAACAGTAGCAGTTTACGATATGACCAATAAAAAAGTCGACGACATCGAACTTAGCGAAGAAATTTTTGGCGTTGAGATTAATGAAGGGCTTGTACATCAAGCATTTGTCATGCAAATGGCGTCGTGGAGATTGGGAACGCACAACACTAAAACTCGTGGCGATGTTCGTGGCGGCGGTAAAAAACCTTGGCGGCAAAAAGGTACTGGTCGTGCCCGCGCAGGTTCCCGCAGAAGTCCCCTTTGGCGTGGCGGCGGTACAATCTTCGGACCTCACCCCCGCGATTATTCGTTCAGTATGCCTCGCAAGCAACGTCGTCTCGCGCTTAAATGTGTCCTCACCGATAAGGTTAAGGAAGGCAATTTAATCGTCCTCGACGAGTTGAACTTCGATGAACCCAAGACTAAAAAATTTGTCGAGCTTCAGAAGATATTCGGAGTTGATGGTTGCAAGTCGCTGTTCATAACCAAAGAGCTTATCGATAACGTAAGTCGTTCATCAAATAATCTGCAAAACGCAAAGGCAATCGCCGCACTTCAACTCAACGTCTATGATATTCTCAACAGCGATAAACTCTTCCTCACCAAAGACGCAGTTGCGAAGATTGAGGAGGTGTATATCTGATGGATGCCAGAGACATTTTGATTCGCCCGCTTATTACCGAACGCGGAACAGATCTCATGCAGGAAAGTAAATTCGTGTTCGTCGTCGATAAACGCGCCAATAAGATTCAAATCGCGCAGGCAGTCAAAGAAATTTTCAACGTGACAGTCGAGTCGGTCAACACCATGAACGTTAAAGGCAAGACTAAGCGTCGAGGTCGCACAATCGGCAGGACGAACAGTTATAAAAAAGCTATCGTCAAGCTTGCCGAAGGTCAGACGATTGAATTCTTCAGCGCATAAAAAATTTGCAAAGGAGGTAAAACGTAAGTGGGAATTAAATCTTTCAAGCCGTATACTCCCGGACGCCGCCATATGACAGTTTCGACATTCGAGGAAATCACAACCGATAAGCCTGAAAAATCTTTGCTGGCTCCGCTCAAGAAACACGGCGGCAGAAATCAGCAGGGACGTTTGACGGTTCGTCATCAAGGCGGCGGTCATAAGCGTCGTTATCGTATCATCGACTTCAAGCGCAACAAAGACGGCATCCCCGCAAAGGTTGCTACGATTGAATACGATCCTAACCGCAGTGCTCGTATTGCTCTTCTTAATTATGTGGACGGCGAAAAGCGTTATATTCTTGCGCCAAATGGTTTAAAGGTCGGTGATAAGGTCGAGTCGGGCGCAGAGGCTGATATTAAAACTGGTAATGCACTTCCGCTTAAAAATATTCCGGTCGGCACGATGATTCACAACATCGAGCTTAAGATTGGCAAGGGCGGACAAATGGTTCGTAGTGCAGGTACGGCGGCTCAGCTCATGGCTAAGGAAGGAAATTACGCAACGATTCGTATGCCGTCGGGTGAAGTTCGCAAGGTTCACATCAACTGCCGTGCGACTATCGGGCAAGTTGGTAATCTTGACCACGAGAACATCACAATCGGCAAGGCTGGTCGCAATCGTTGGTTGGGCATTCGTCCTGCTAATCGCGGCGTAGCTATGAACCCAGTTGACCATCCGCATGGCGGTGGTGAAGGTCGTTCGCCTGTTGGTCGCAAGCATCCTGTCACTAAGTGGGGCAAGTGTGCTATGGGCGCGAAGACTCGCAAGAAGAAAGCTTCCGATAAGCTTATTGTTCGTCGTCGTAAGTAATCTGACGGAAGGAGGAAAAAACTTTGTCTAGATCTGTTAAAAAGGGACCGTTTGTGCAGGAAAAACTTTTGGCTAAGGTCGAGGCACTCAACGCCGCAAACGATAAAAAAGTTGTTCGCACGTGGTCGCGCAGTTCAACAATTCTTCCTGCATTCGTCGGACATACAATCGCGGTTCACGACGGCAGGAAGCACGTTCCGGTTTATGTTACTGAAGACATGGTCGGACACAAGCTCGGAGAATTTGCACCAACTCGCACTTTCAAAGGTCATGCGGGCGAAGAGCGCAAGACTTCGCTCAAATAAATTAAACGTCTGAAGAAAGGAGGAGCTTACGTGGCAGAAGTCAAAGAAGCTAAAGCAGTCGCCAAGTATGTACGTATTGCGCCGCGCAAAGTTCGTATCGTCATGAATTTGATTCGTGGCAAAGATGTTGCGGACGCTTTCGCAATTTTGAAGTTCACACCTAAACGCGGCTCGACATTAATTGCAAAAGTTCTCAAGAGTGCTGTCGCCAATGCGGAGAATAATTTCGACATGGACACTGATAAATTGTTCGTCTCGACATGTTTTGTTGATGGCGGTCCGACAATGAAAAGGTATCACCCGCGCTCGCGTGGACAGGCATTCAGCATTTTAAAGCATACATCGCATATTACAGTTGTTGTCAGCGAAAAGACAGACGAAGAAAAATAATTTACGAAGGAGGGAAACGGTTTGGGTCAGAAGGTAAATCCTCACGGAATACGCCTGGGCATAGTCAAGACGTGGGACGCGAAATGGTACGCGGATAAAGATTTCGCGACGAATCTCCACGAAGATATTAAAATCCGTAAAGCGATCAAAACCGATAAACAGCTGGCGTCGGCGGGCGTCTCGCGCATAGAGATTGAACGCTCGGAAAAACGCCTTAAGCTCACGATTCACACTGCAAAGCCCGGTATGGTCATTGGTCGTGGCGGTGCAGGTATTGAGGACATTAAGAATAAACTCAAGAAGCTCACCGATAAAAAGGTTGACATCAACATCATGGAGATTCGTCAGCCGGACTTGGACGCGTTACTTGTCGCAGAAAATATCGCGTCGCAGTTGGAACGTCGTATTGCTTTCCGTCGTGCTATGAAACAATCGGTCGGTCGGACGATGCGTCTTGGTGCTAAGGGAATTAAAATCGCTTGCTCTGGTCGTCTCGGTGGTGCGGAAATTGCTCGCAGTGAATCTTATCGCGAAGGCTCCATTCCCCTGCACACGCTCCGCGCAGATATTGATTACGGGTTCGCGGAGGCAAATACGACTTACGGGCGCATCGGCATCAAGGTTTGGATTTTCAAAGGCGAAATTCTCCCGGACAAAAAGGACAAGGGCGTCCAACAAGCTGAAGGGAGTGACGCATAATGTTAATTCCGAAGAGAACAAAATATCGCAAGCAATTTCGCGGACGCATGAAGGGCAAAGCTAATCGCGGCAACACAATCGCTCATGGTCAATACGGTCTTGTTGCGTTGGAGCCGGCGTGGATAACTAATCGTCAGATTGAGGCGGCTCGTATCGCAATGACTCGTTACATTCGCCGCGGCGGTCAAGTTTGGATAAAAATTTTCCCTGATAAACCTGTCACCGCTAAGCCTGCTGAAACTCGTATGGGTAGCGGCAAAGGTTCGCCCGAATACTGGGTTGCAGTCGTCAAGCCGGGTCGTGTGCTGTTTGAAATGGCTGGCGTCCCGAAAGAAATCGCCGCTGAGGCAATGCGTCTTGCTGGTCACAAGCTCCCGATTAAAACAAAGTTCATCGTCAGCGATCATCAAGGCGATGTGTATGTTCCAGTCGTGAATGAGACTTTGGCGGATGCTAAGAAAGCTGCTCATGCGGCTTATGAACAGGAACATGCGGCAGAAGCTCAAGCCGAAGCTAAAGAAGGCGGTGAAGCTCATGAAGGTTAATGAAATTCGCGATATGAACCCTGACGAACAAGTCGAGAAGCTTAAATCGCTGAAGGAAGAACTCTTCAACCTCCGCTTTCAACACGCAACGGGACAGCTTGAAAATCCTATGCGTATCCGCGAAGTCAAACGCTCCATTGCGCAGATTAAAACCATTCAACGTGAGCGCGAGCTTAACATAAGACAATGAACGGAGGCGATAACGTGAGCGAACAAATTAAACGCAACGAGCGCAAAGTCCGCGTCGGCAAAGTCGTTAGCGATAAAATGAATAAGACGATCGTCGTCGCGATTGAAGAGCTCATTCAACACAAACTTTATAAAAAGTCCGTCAAGCGTACCGTGAAGTTCAAGGCACACGACGAAAACAATGAGGCTCATGTCGGCGATAAAGTTTCAATCATGGAGACACGCCCGCTATCAAAGGAAAAACGTTGGCGGCTCGTTCAAATCGTCGAGAAGGCGAAGTAAGGAAGGAGGTTAAAACGTGATTCAGCAACAAAGCAGATTGAACGTCGGCGACAACACCGGAGCCAAAGAGATTATGTGTATCCGCGTGCTCGGCGGTTCGTTCCGTCGCTATGCTAATATCGGCGATATAATCGTTGCGTCGGTTAAATCCGCTACGCCTGGCGGTCAAGTCAAGAAAGGCGACGTCGTCAAAGCGGTTGTCGTTCGCAGTAAAAAGGGCTTGCGTCGTCCTGACGGTTCGTATATCCGTTTCGACGAAAATGCCGCCGTCATCATCAAAGAAGACAAAACCCCTCGTGGCACGCGTATCTTCGGACCTGTCGCCCGTGAGCTTCGCGAAAAAGATTTCATGAAGATTATTTCACTCGCGCCCGAAGTTTTGTAAAGGAAAGGAGGTACCAAGTTGTCACTGATTAAACTTCACGTCAAGAAGGGCGATACAGTCGTTGTGCTTAGCGGTAAGGACAAAGGCAAGCAGGGCAAAGTTATTACCGCAATGCCCAAAGCCGGCAAGGTCGTCGTCGAAGGCGTCAACAAAGTTAAACGTCATAGCAAACCGAGTTTGAAAGTTCCGCAGGGCGGTATCATTACTAAGGAAATGCCCCTTCACGCTTGCAAAGTTCAGCTGGTGTGTCCGGCTTGCAATAAACCGACGCGCATTGGTCATAAGAACGTTAGCGGAAAAAATTCTCGCGTGTGTAAGAAGTGCGGCGAAGTCATCGAATAAGGAGGTGGAATTGTGAGCAGACTTTTGGATAAGTACAAGAACGAAGTCATCAAGGCTTTGATGGAGAAGTTCGCCTATAAAAACGTTATGCAGGTTCCTAAGCTTGAAAAAATCGTCATCAACATGGCGTGCGGAGATGCAGTTGGCAATGCTAAGGCTCTCGAATCAGCTATCGCGGACTTGACGACAATCGCGGGGCAAAAACCCGTTATCACTCGTGCAAGAAAATCTTTGGCGGCGTGGAAACTTCGTAAGGGCATGGCGATTGGTTGCAAGGTCACTTTGCGCGGACGGCGCATGTATGAATTCCTTGATAAGTTCATGAACATTGCGTTACCGCGTGTCCGTGACTTCCGCGGAGTCAGCAGAAAATCTTTCGACGGTCGTGGCAATTATGCAGTCGGCGTCAAAGAACAGCTCATCTTCCCAGAGATTGAATACGACAAGATTGACAAGATTCGCGGCATGGATATTATTATTACGACAACGGCTAAGACTGACGAAGAGGCAAGAGAATTCCTCGCGCTGATGGGTATGCCGTTCGCCAACGCTTAAGGAAGTGATTATCAAATGGCGAAGAAAGCTTTAATTGAAAAGTGGAGCAAAGAGCCGAAGTTCTCGACTCGCAAATATAATCGGTGTAAAATCTGTGGCAGACCGCATGGCTACATTCGCAAGTTTGAAATGTGTCGTATCTGCTTCCGTGAACAATCCTACGCCGGAGCAATCCCCGGTATAACCAAAGCTAGCTGGTAAACAGAATTTGAAAGCCTTATAAAGTTATAAGGTCTGTGGCAGAGGTCGCCGAATGCTGAAAAGCTACCCGTCCAAGGTCTGAGGAGTTGAGGACTGTCACGGATTCCCAGCACAAACAAGAGCGAAAACCAAGCAGAGACGGTTTGTGAGTCGAACAGAAAGACTTTTGGTAAATATTAAGAAAGGACAGAACAATCGTTACTGGTATTGCAAGATTGTCACGAACAGGACGCTTGCAATATGTACCCGTTCGTTAGCGGGGAATTCACGCCTGTGGAGAGTCATACCAGCGAGAGTAGCTTCGGCAAAATCGGATTCGATGAAGCAGGAATGGGACTTAAAGGTTAAAAAATTCTTTTGTAAGTTCTCAGTAACGGATATCGGTTTCCTATGGCAATGACTGATCCTATTGCGGACATGCTTACACGCATTCGCAATGCCAATTCTGTCTACCATGATAAGGTAGAAATCCCAGGCTCGAAAATCAAAATCGCTATCGCCGACGTGCTTAAGCAGGAAGGGTTCATCAAAGATTATGCCTTCGTCGAAGACAACAAGCAGGGTGTCTTGACTGTTAAGCTTAAGTACGGACCCGAACGCGAAAAAGTTATTACGGGCATTAAACGCATCTCCAGACCTGGTCTCCGTCAATATGTTAAGAGGAAAGAGCTTCCTCGTGTACTCGGCGGACTCGGTATTGCGATTATCTCCACTTCGCAGGGCATTATGAGTGATAAACAAGCTCGCAAGGCTGGTCTCGGCGGAGAAATTATCGCTTACGTTTGGTAAAAAATTTTTGGAGGTGCCAACATGTCTCGTATTGGAAGAGCACCGATTCATATTCCCGCCGGCGTCACCGTAACTGTCGGCGATGATAATCTGGTGCATGTAAAAGGTCCCAAGGGCGAATTGTCCCGCAAGATCTCTTCGGAAATGAAAATAAGCATTGAGGACGGCGTTTTAACGGTGGCTCGCCCTTCCGATGATAAAACTCATAGAAGTCTGCACGGTCTCAGTCGCACATTGATTAACAATATGGTCGTCGGCGTTACTCAAGGCTTTACCAAAAATCTCGAAATCGCTGGCGTCGGCTATCGTGCCGCTAAGCAGGGAAAGAATTTAAATCTCTCGCTCGGCTATTCTCACCCAGTCATTATTGAGCCGCCCGCAGGAATTACCCTTGAGGCTCCTACGGCAACGACGATAACTGTTCACGGCATTGATAAGGAACTCGTCGGCGCAGTCGCAGCTAACATTCGTGCTTGGCGCGAACCCGAACCTTACAAGGGCAAAGGCATCAAGTACGCTGGCGAACACATCCGCCGCAAGGAAGGTAAAGCTGGCGCGAAGGGCAAGAAATAATTTGACTTGAATTTTACGGCGAAGGAGGAAGACGTAGTGCTTCTTAAGGCAGATAAAAATGAAACTCGCCAGAAGAGACATTTGCGCGTTCGTAACAGAGTTGCTGGCACGGCAGAGCGTCCACGCTTGAATGTGTTCCGCTCCCTCAAGCATATCTACGCGCAAGTTATCGACGACGATAAGGGCATGACGCTCGCGGCGGCAAGCTCGCTTGATAAAGATTTTAATGGTACGGGCGGCAACATTGCGGCGGCTAAGGCTGTCGGCGCGGCGATTGCTAAAAAGGCTCTCGAAAAAGGCATCACCGAAGTTGTATTTGATCGTGGCGGCTACATCTATCATGGTCGCGTTGCGGCATTGGCTCAGGCGGCTCGCGAGGGCGGCTTGAAATTCTAAGCGAAGGAGGTTTAATAATGCCCCGAAATGAAACTGAAACTCCCGAATTCGAGGAGAAGGTTGTTTTTATAAATCGTGTTGCTAAAGTCGTTAAAGGCGGTCGCAGATTTTCTTTCAGCGCGTTGGTTGTCGTTGGCAACAAGAACGGTAAAGTTGGCGTCGGACTCGGTAAAGCGGCTGAAGTTCCTGAAGCGATTCGTAAAGGCGTTGACGATGCTAAGAAAAATTTAATTGATGTTGCTCTCAAGGAACGTTCAATACCTCATGGCGTAGTTGGCGTTTTCGGAGCGGGCAGAGTTATGTTGCGTCCGGCGTCGAAAGGTACTGGCGTTATCGCAGGTGGTCCAGCTCGTGCGGTGCTTGAACTTGCAGGTGTTCATGACATCTTAACTAAATCTCTCGGCTCGTCCAATCCAAATAACATGGTGCGTGCAACGCTTGAGGGTTTGAAAATGCTTAAGCGGGCAGAGGCTGTTGCTGAATTGCGCGGCAAGACTATCGCGGAGCTTTTTAAGTGAGGAGGGCTGAGACGTGGCTAAATTGAAAATCACATTGGTTAGAAGCGTTATCGGTCGTCCTGACACTCAACGCAGAACAGTTCGTTCGCTGGGCTTGCGCAAGTTGAATTCCTTTTCGATTCTGCCGGACTCCCCGACGATTCGCGGACAAATTCACAAGGTCGAACATCTCGTGAAAGTCGAAGAAGTCGCTGACGAAGCTAAGGTTGCACTTGAAAAATAATCGGAGAGGAGGCTGACTTAATGAAATTGCATGAACTTAAACCTACTGCGGGTGCTCGTCAAGATAAAGTTCGTTTAGGACGCGGCACGGGTTCTGGTTGCGGCAAGACTTCGGGCAAAGGTCACAAAGGACAAAAGTCTCGTAGTGGCGGCGGAGTTCGTCCGGGTTTTGAAGGCGGGCAGATGCCGATTTATCGTCGCTTGCCCAAACGCGGTTTTAAAAATATCTGGCGCAAAGAATATGCCGAAGTCAACGTTGCTACGCTTAACGTCTTCGATGATGATATGACTGTTGACGCAGTGGCTCTCGTCGAGGTCGGTATCCTTAAGAATATCCGCGACGGCGTGCGCATTCTCGGCAACGGCGAGCTTACTAAAAAATTGACGGTCAAGGCACAAGGTTTCACCAAGACTGCTAAAGAAAAGATAGAGGCGGCTGGCGGTACCGCTGAGGTGATTTAAAGTGCTGTCGGCTCTGTCAAATATCTTTAAGATTCCTGAGCTTAGGCAACGAATAATTTTTACGCTGATAATGTTCGCGGTGTTCCGCATGGGCACGCATATTCCAGTACCGGGCGTAGATCCGACGGCTATCGAACAACTCTTCAACAACGGAAGTTTGTTTGGGCTGTTGGATCTCTTTTCCGGCGGCGCGTTCAGTAAGTTTTCTATCTTCGCAATGAGTATCACGCCTTATATCAACGCGGCGATTATCATGCAACTACTAACAGTCGTCGTGCCAACTTTGGAGCAATGGTCTAAGGAAGGTGCGGAAGGTCACAAGAAAACCACTAAGGTTACTAGGAAATTAACAGTCGTCTTAGCATTCGCGCAAGCTGTCGGCATGTCAATAGGTCTCAAGGCGGCAATTCTGAATCCAAATCCCGTGAACATTTTGATAATCGCGATAACATTGACGGCGGGGACAACTTT
>Ga0247609_10007349_pt1 | contig 10502 bp, 6 predicted proteins | sample 172DNAGHGlowgp2_FD_193487 | JGI IMG/M metagenome (GOLD analysis project Ga0247609, IMG submission 193487) | Sheep rumen microbial communities from Palmerston North, Manawatu-Wanganui, New Zealand - 1728 DNA GHGlow gp2 | ecosystem: Host-associated > Mammals > Digestive system > Stomach > Rumen ...
GAGCTCTGTGCCTCGAAGTCCTTCAGCCTTGCGATAGTACTGCTCTTGAGCCGTTGCAAAGTGAAGGCTGAAGAGCGAGGATTGAAGAATGAGAAGGAATATTAAACGCTTCATTATCTTTGCAGTATCTTTTTCCCGTTTCTAATGACGAGGCCCTTTGTGTTGTGAGGAACTTGTCTGCCCATCAGGTCGTAAGTGATGACTTGTTCGAGCGAAGAGTCTTCCTCAGCCAAGAGTGGCAGAGCATCTGGCAGTTCGTATGCCGTTACCTTGACATCTTTTATCTCCCAACAGTAGCAAGCTGAGCTGTTGCTTGTGTAGCGGAAGGCAATCGTGACGTTGTCTCTGCCGCCGCAACCAGCCAAACTGATGTCGCCAGACGATACGAACTGAGTGAAGTTGCTGCTGGATTGAAGTGGCGGGAATTCTGCATCGAGTTTTATCCAAGTTGCATCTTCAGGAACGCCTTCGTAGTCGTAGCTGACCAGGACTTGGAAGTAGGTGTCCTCAACAGGCACGCTCTTGTTGTAGCCTGTTGCATGTTGGAAGCTGAGCACAGCTCTCTCCATCATCGAGAAGTCGAGGGTGAGCATGAGGTACTCGTCAGCCTCCTTGCCTGCATTATAGGCGTTAGCCACAGCTCCATAGTTGGAGTTGCTTGTCCACACTTCGCCTTCGCAGCCTTCATAGGTTCGAACGAAGAAGGGATCGAGACCTGACTTCATTGACTGGTCGACCAGAACTGCGAAGTCAGGTGTTTCGTCACCGCTCTGACCGCCTCCACCGCCAGTAGATGTGCCGTCGATGCTGAAGGCAAAGTCCACGCTGTCGCCCCAAATGTATTCAGCCAGATTGGGGAAGTCGACGAAAGGATTGCGGTTGCTCTGAATCTTATAGACGGCGTCGTTGCGTGCCCTTTCTATCTCATCCACAGGGTCATTCTTTGCCCATTCGAGGAAGAGCGTGTAGGCCCATTCCTTGAGCGTCGGCCAGTCATCTTGTTCTAACATATCAAGACCATTTGAAGTCCATGTTAAATGGCTGTAAGCCGTAACCATGTAGAAGTAGTCGCGAGCAAAGTCTCCTTTCCATTCGTCAGCAGGTTCCCAAAGCGAAGTGCTTTTTCCTCCTGCCATGCCTGTGCCCACTTTTGTGCAGCCGTTGCCTTTGTCTGTGCCAGTCACTTTGCCCATAGCATAGTTGCTCTTAGTTGAGTTGATATTCTTTTCGCATGGCATCAGGTTGAAGAGGTCCTTGTATGCGCTGGGGGTCGAACTGCCTCCCCACCAGCTCTTTGGGAACGAGTGCTCAATGTTCATGCCACTTACAGCATCAGTCGTGGATGTGAAGTATCGAATGTCATAACTATAGCGGTCGATAACCTGATTGTCTGAAGTTCGGTCTGTTTTGTAGAATCCGCTCCAAGTACTGTTAGGGCCACTGCCGTAACTGAGCACAGTAACGGGTTGGATAATATTGTGTAAGGCCGCTTTCAGGGCTGCTTTTTTCTTGCCGTCGGCAGCATCGTAGTATCCTTCTGGAATGCCTGCTACTGCTAAGTATGGGATTAAAATAGAGAGCAGAAATAGGGTAGTATGTCGTTTCATGTCTTGTTAGTTTAAGTGTATATTCCGTTGCAAAGATATAAAAAAGATTAGAGATTAAGGACGAGGAACGAGAGTTTTTTCCCTTATTCTTTTATATTCGAATGGGAGTGCAGGGTGCATCGCCAAACTTAGCGTGGTGTGTTTGTAAACTTAACGCGTTAAGTTGCCCAACATAACACGTTAAGTTGCTCAACATAACACGTTAAAATTGCAAACTTCACACGTTAAGTTTGCCAACTACACTGCAAGCATTATTTCTCGGCTCATTTTTTGGATGTTATCTTAAATTGTCGTATATTTGCAAGGAACTATGTTTGGCACGGCATTTGTAGAATACAAGTGTACGACAGACAATAGACAACAGACAACTGAAGGATTAAAATGACTACAAACTTTTCACCAGATACGTTCAACATACTGAACTTCAGCAAGGAAGAGGCGAGCCGACTGCATTGTGGCAGCGTTTCTCCGCTGCATTTGCTGCTTGGAATCATCCGTCATACTGACAACAAGGCGAGTCAGCTTCTGGCATATTACCTGCCAGACGGGGTGGCTCAGCTCAAGACTCAGCTCGAGATGACAGCCCGTCAGCATCAGGTGCTCATCTCTCCCACGCCTGCCGACATGAATTTCGACACGCAGGCAAACCGCATCATGCGTCTTTGCAAGCTCGAGGCAAGCCTGATGAAGTCGGAAACTATCGAGCCGATTCACGTCCTACTTGCCATTCTGAAAGCAAATGACAACGAGGCAAGCGACATCCTGCAGCGCCTCGACATCACTTACGAAAAGGTCAACAGCCAACAGACGCCTGACAACAGACTGCCTAACGATGAGGATGACGACGAAGACCTCGAGCCTGTATCGGCTGGACTGGAAGGCAACGTCATCTCTGTCCGCATGCAGAAGAAGCAGGAAAGCAAGACTCCGGCGCTCGACAACTTTGGTACCGACCTCACCTTTATGGCGGCTCAAGACCTCCTCGACCCTGTTGTTGGACGCGAGAAGGAGATTGAACGTGTGGCACAAATCCTGAATCGAAGGAAGAAGAACAATCCCATTCTCATCGGCGAGCCTGGCGTGGGCAAGAGCGCTATCGTGGAAGGATTGGCGCAGCGAATCGTCAACCATCGCGTCAGCCGAACCCTTTGGAATAAGCGCATTGTGGTGCTCGACCTCGCAAGCGTCGTGGCTGGCACGAAGTATCGCGGCCAGTTCGAGGAACGTCTGCGTTGCATCATGAACGAGTTGAAGCAGAACCCGGAGGTTATCGTCTTTATTGATGAGATACATACACTTGTCGGAGCAGGTAATGCGGCAGGTTCGATGGACGCTGCCAACATGCTGAAGCCGGCTCTGAGTCGTGGCGAGTTCCAATGCATCGGCTCCACCACGCTCGACGAATTCCGCAAAAGTATCGAGAAGGACGGCGCTTTGGAACGTCGTTTCCAGAAGGTAATGGTCGAACAGACGACAGCAGATGAGACACTTCAAATCCTTGAGAATCTTCGCGAACGCTATGAGAAGCACCATCATGTCCGCTATACCGACGAGGCGCTCAAGGCTTGTGTCAAGATGACAGGCCGTTACGTGACCGACCGCAGCTTCCCAGACAAGGCGATTGACGCGCTTGATGAAGCTGGTAGCCGAATGCGCATACAGAACCTTCCTGTACCTGAAGAGGTGACACGACTGGAGAACCTTGTCGAAGAGCTTGAGCAGAAGAAGCTTGAAGCTGCTGAGCAACAGGACTTTGAGGTGGCTGCAGACCTTCGCGACCAAAGCAAGCATGTTCAGGAACAACTGGAGCTGGCAAAGCAAGAATGGGAAAAGACACTCGTCGAGACAGAGCGAACGCTTGTTGACGAACAGGTTGTTGCAGAGGTTGTCAGCATCATGACAGGCATCCCCGTTAAGCGAATCGGTCAGGAAGAAAATGTTCGTCTGCGCAATCTCAAGGATACACTGCAGCAGAAGGTTGTCGGTCAGGACGAAGCTGTCGCTTTGGTGGCAAGAGCCATCCAGCGCAGTCGCGTCGGACTGAAAGACCCGCAGAAGCCCATCGGCACGTTCCTCTTCGTCGGCCCTACAGGTGTGGGTAAGACATATCTTGCGAAATGCCTCGCAGAAGAGCTTTTCGGTAAGGCTGATTCCATCATTCGCATCGATATGAGCGAGTACATGGAGAAGCACACAGTCAGCAGAATGGTTGGTGCACCTCCAGGATATGTTGGCTACGACGAAGGCGGACAACTCACAGAACAAGTGCGTCGCAAGCCTTATTCCATCGTGCTTCTCGACGAGATAGAGAAGGCTCATACAGATGTCTTCAACCTCCTCCTGCAAGTAATGGACGAAGGACGACTCACCGACGGCAACGGCAACACGATAGACTTCCGCAACACCGTCATCATCATGACAAGCAACTGCGGCTCGAAACAGATTCGCGACTTCGGTCGAGGCGTGGGTTTCCAAAGCGAGACAGACACGACGACAGGCAAGAAGCAGAACCGCGACATCGTGAAGAAAGCCCTCGACAAGCAGTTTGCGCCCGAGTTCATGAACCGTCTCGACAACATCGTTTACTTCGACCACCTCTCGCAGGAAGACTTGCAGAAGATTGTGGACATCGAACTCAAGCCTCTGCTCGACCGCATCAAAGAGATGGGGCACACGCTCGAAGTCAGCCCTGAAGCTCGTGAACTGCTTGGCAAGAAGGGTTACGACATACAATTTGGTGCTCGTCCCCTCAAGCGAGCCATCCAAGACCTGCTCGAAGACCCCATCTGCGAAATACTTATGGAGGAGACAGAGCCTTCGCTGCATCTCAAGGCAGAAGTTAAAGGAGATAAGGTTATAATTACAAAATAAGACATGAAACAAGGTAATATCGGGGTTACAACCGAGAATATCTTCCCCGTTATCAAAAAGTTCCTCTATAGCGACCACGAAATCTTTATTCGCGAAATAGTAAGCAATGCCGTCGATGCCACGCAAAAACTGAAGACCCTTGCAGGCAAAGGCGACTTCCAGGGCGAGTTGGGTGACCTGAAGGTTCGTGTTAGCATCGATAAAGACGCTAAGACAATTACTGTTAGCGACAGCGGTATTGGCATGACTGCCGACGAAATCGAGAAGTACATCAACCAGATTGCCTTCTCGGGAGCCAACGACTTCCTCGACAAGTACAAGGACGACGCGAATGCCATCATCGGCCACTTCGGACTGGGCTTCTACTCATCGTTCATGGTGAGCAAGCAGGTCGATATCATCACAAAGAGCTATCAAGACGCTCCAGCCGTGAAATGGAGTTGCGACGGAAGTCCAAGCTTCACCCTCGAAGAGACAGATAAGGCAGAGCGCGGCACTGACATCGTGATGCACCTCGACGACGACTGCCTCGAGTTTCTCGAAAAGGACAAGATGGAAGGTCTGCTCCGCAAGTACTGCCACTTCCTGCCCGTGCCCATCGCTTTCGGTAAGAAGACCGAATGGAAGGACGGCAAGCAAGTTGATACCGACGAGGACAACATTATCAATAATGTAGAACCGCTCTGGGCAAAGAAGCCAGCCGACCTCAAGGACGAGGACTACAAGGAGTTCTACCGTCACCTCTTCCCGATGGCCGACGAGCCCCTCTTCTGGATTCACCTCAATGTTGACTATCCCTTCAACTTGACCGGCATCCTCTACTTCCCGAAGATAAAGAACAACCTCGACATCCAGCGCAACAAGATTCAGCTTTATTGCAATCAGGTCTTCGTGACTGACGCTGTGGAAGGCATCGTGCCCGAGTTCCTGACCTTGCTGCATGGCGTCATCGACTCGCCCGACATCCCCTTGAATGTCTCGAGAAGCTATCTGCAGAGCGACGCCAATGTGAAGAAGATAAGCGGCTACATCACGAAGAAGGTGAACGACCGACTCGCCTCTATCTTCAAGAACGAGCGCGAGGACTTCGAGAAGAAGTGGGACGACATCAAGATATTCATCCACTACGGCTTGCTTACCGAGGAGGACTACTTCGACAAAGCGAAGGCTTACTTCCTGCTGAAGGACACCGAAGGCAAGCACTACACGCTCGACGAGTACCAAGCCCTCATCAAGGACAACCAGACGAACAAGGACGGACAGCTCGTCTATCTCTATGCCAACGACCCCGACGCGCAGTACACCTACATCGACGCAGCCAAGCAGAAGGGCTATAATGTTCTCCTCATGAATGGTCAACTCGATGCACCGCTCGTCGGAATGCTCGAAAGGAAGTTGGAGAAGACAACCTTCACTCGTGTTGATGCCGATGTCATTGACCGACTGATTCAAAAGGAAGAGACCAAGCGCGAGAAACTTGAGGCAGAGCGTGCAGACAAGCTCTCCATCGTATTCCGTTCTCAAGCACCAAAGACAGAGAAGATGGACTTCAACGTCGAGGCTCAAGCTCTTGGCGAAGACCAGTTGCCCGTCATGATGACGCAAAGCGAGTACATGCGAAGGATGAAAGAGATGGCACGCTTGCAGCCCGGAATGGCGTTCTACGGTGAGATGCCCGACATGTACAACATCGTGCTCAATACCGACTCACCGCTCATCCGTGAGGTTCTCGAAGATTGCGAGAAGCAGACCGAAGAAGCCTTGAAGCCTATCGAGGCAGAGTTGCGCGGACTGAATGCCCGTCAGGCTGTGCTGCGTCAGGAACAGGATAAGAAGAAGCCCGAGGAGATAACGCAGGATGAGAAGGACGACCTGAAGAAATGCGGCGAAGACATCCGTGCCGAGCAGCAGAAGCGCGACGATGTTTTGAAAGGCTATGCCGAGAAGAACGACCGCGTGCATCAGCTCATCGACTTGGCTCTCCTGCAGAACGGCCTCCTCAAGGGCGAAGCACTCACACGTTTCGTCAAGAGAAGTGTAGAACTCATTAAATAAACCCCATGAATCACGGTTTTGTCAAAGTCGCATCGGCCATTCCTTCGGTGAAGGTGGCTGACCCACAGTACAACGTTCAACAGATTGAGTCGCTCGTCATTCAAGCTGAGGGCAAGGGCATCGAAATCATTTGCTTGCCCGAACTTTCGCTGACAGCTTATTCCTGCGGCGACCTCTTCGGTCAGCAACTCTTGCTCGACGAGGCAGAGATGGCGCTCATCAACCTGATGAACACAACCCGCAGTCTCAACATCATCAGCATCGTTGGCTTACCTGTTGCTTATCGTGGCTGCTTGCTCAACTGTGCTGCAGTCATTCAACGAGGCAAGATTCTCGGACTTGTGCCGAAGACTTTCCTGCCCAACTACAGGGAGTTCTACGAGAAGCGATGGTTCCAAAGCGGTGCCGATGTGCCTGAAGGAACCGTACTCATCTGCGGACAACAAGTTACGGTCAGCACGAACATGCTTTTCTCTACGCCTTCGTGTGTGTTTGGCGTAGAGATTTGCGAAGACCTTTGGGCTCCAGTTCCGCCAAGCTCGAAGCTTGCCCTTCAGGGTGCCGACATCATCTTCAACCTCAGTGCTGACAACGATTTGGTAGGCAAGTACACTTATCTGCAGAACCTGCTTTCGCAGCAAAGTGCCCGTTGCATATGCGGCTACGTCTATAGTGGCTGCGGCTTTGGCGAGAGCACTCAAGACCTCGTCTTCAGTGGCAAGGGACTTATCTACGAGAACGGCATCTTGCTTGCTGAGGCGAAGCGTCATCAATTTACAGAGCAGATGCTCGAGACAGAGATTGATGTTGACAGGCTTCGGGGTCAGCGTCGCTTGAACACGACCTTTGCGTCCTGCGCTTCGCAGATTCGTCGGCAAGTTAATGTCGTTGAGACAGAACGCGTTCCTGCCCGTCCGTTCTCTTTGACGAGAGTCATCGATGCTCATCCTTTCGTGCCGACAGGTGCGCGTCTCGACGAACGTTGCCAAGAGATATTCGACATACAGACGGAAGGTTTGGCAAAGCGCATTAAGCACACCAACGCCGAAACCGTCGTCGTAGGCATCAGCGGAGGTCTTGACTCGACACTTGCCTTGCTTGTCTGCGTCTCTGCTTTCGACAGGTTAGGCTTGAATCGACGGGGTATTGTGGGCATCACGATGCCGGGTTTCGGCACGACAGACAGGACCTATACGAATGCCGTCAATCTCATGAAGCTGCTCGGCATTACGATTCGCGAGATAAGCATCAAGGAGGCATGCATTCAGCACTTCAACGACATCGACCACGATATCGAGAAGCACGACACGACTTACGAGAACTCGCAGGCTCGTGAACGAACGCAAATCCTCATGGATGCTGCCAATCAGATGAACGGCTTTGTCGTGGGCACAGGCGATTTGAGTGAGCTGGCGCTTGGCTGGGCAACCTATAACGGCGACCACATGAGCATGTATGGCGTGAATGCCTCTGTGCCCAAGACACTCGTCAAGCATCTTGTCGCTTGGGTGGCTGAGCATACGAAAGACGAGAGCACCCGCCAGACGCTTCTCGACATCGTTGAAACGCCTATTTCGCCCGAACTCATTCCTGCCGACGAACAGGGGAACATCACGCAAAAGACGGAGGACCTTGTTGGGCCATACGAGCTACACGACTTCTTCCTCTATTACGTCTTGCGTTGGGGTTTCCGTCCTGCAAAGATATACTTGCTGGCTCGACAGGCATTCGGCCAGAAGTACGACGACTCGACTATTCGCAAGTGGCTTAAGACATTCTGCCGCCGCTTCTTTGCTCAGCAGTTCAAGCGGAGCTGTTTGCCCGACGGACCAAAAGTCGGCAGCTGCTCTCTCAGTCCCAGAGGCGACTGGAGAATGCCTTCCGATGCAAGTTCCGACGCTTGGCTCAAAGAGTGCGACGAGCTGGGATAAAGTTCATAGTCCATAGTCCATAGTCCATAGTCCATAGATCATAAAAAATAAACTTTAAACTATAAACTTTCTAGTATCATGAACGTAGAGAAAATCATGCAAGGCTTGGAGCAGAAGCATCCGGGCGAAAGAGAGTATCTTCAGGCTGTCCGCGAGGTGCTGGACAGTATTAAGGACGTCTACAATCAGCATCCCGAGTTCGAGAAGGCGAAGATCGTGGAGCGCATAGTCGAGCCCGAACGTATCGTCACTTTCCGCGTGCCTTGGGTCGACGACAAGGGTGAAGTGCAAGTCAACCTCGGCTATCGCGTGCAGTTCAACAGCGCGATTGGTCCGTACAAGGGCGGTCTTCGCTTCCATGCATCAGTAAACCTGAGCATCCTCAAGTTCCTTGGCTTCGAACAGACCTTCAAGAACGCCCTCACCACGCTCCCCATGGGCGGCGGCAAAGGCGGCTCGGACTTCTCTCCCCGTGGCAAGAGCGATGCAGAAATCATGCGCTTCTGTCAAGCCTTTATGATGGAACTTTTCAGGCACATTGGCCCCGATGTGGACGTTCCTGCAGGCGACATTGGCGTGGGTGGCAGAGAGATAGGCTACCTCTTCGGCATGTATAAGAAACTCACCACGCAGTTCCATGCAGCAACCTTGACAGGCAAGGGCCTCGAATGGGGCGGAAGCATCCTGCGTCCCGAGGCAACAGGTTTCGGAGCACTCTATTTCGTCAACCAGATGATGCAGACGCATGGGCTCGACATCAAGGGCAAGACAGTGGCTCTCTCGGGCTTCGGAAACGTGGCTTGGGGGGCAGCCAAGAAGGCAACAGAGCTTGGAGCAAAGGTCATCACCATAAGTGGTCCCGACGGCTACATCTACGACCCTGCAGGCCTTGATGCCGAGGAGATTGACTACCTGCTCGAGCTTCGTGCCTCGGGAAACGACATCTGCCAGCCCTATGCCGACCAGTTCCCGGGCTCTCAGTTCTTCGAGGGCAAGAAGCCGTGGGAGCAGAAGGCCGACATCTACCTGCCTTGCGCCACACAGAACGAGCTGAATGGCGAGGATGCGGACAAGATACTGGCCAACAAGCCGCTTTGCGTAGCCGAGGTGAGCAACATGGGTTGCACCGCCGAAGCAGCCGAGAAGTTCATCGCCGCCAAGCAGTTGTTCGCTCCTGGCAAGGCCGTGAATGCGGGTGGCGTGGCTACTTCAGGCCTCGAGATGACGCAGAACTCGATGCGAATCAGCTGGACAGCCGAGGAGGTGGACAAGCGTTTGCATCAGATCATGTCGGGCATCCACCAGCAATGTGTCAAGTATGGCAAGGAAGGCGATTACGTCAACTACGTCAAAGGCGCCAACATCGCCGGCTTCATGAAAGTCGCCAAAGCTATGCTGGCACAAGGCATAGTATAATAGTTTAATTCACACATACTTACAAATAAAGAGCCTGTTCTTCGCGGAGCAGGCTCTTTTCGTTTGCCGGGAAAGGTTTTGTTGGCATCTGGACTTGCTTTTGCTTTTGCTTTACAGGGGCAGCGAGACTGGTCCCATGCCCATGCACGATGTCGTTGTTATTGCCGTCAGGGCTGCCGTTATTGCTGCCACAATGACTTTGAGCAGCACTTCGATGATTTTGCTTCCTTTCATTTTGAGTTGGATTTTAGTTTCACATACAGGCTGTACGCCTTGCTGATAGTCTCTTTCGATATAGGGGCACCGCACTCCACGAATGCCATAGCATAGACCAAGGCAGGGAGCTGGCTTTCTTCGAGCCTTTCTTTTCCTCCGAACCCTGTGAGCCTGCATACGGTTTCGACGTATTTTCTCGTATCGTTTTCGCTCGGTGGCGCCCATCGATTTATTATGTCTTCTACACATACGGCTTTGTATTTTCTTCTGTAGGTTTCGAGGATGCAGAAAGCGGCACGGAGGCCATATTCGATGCTAGAGAACTGCACGAACTCCCTGTCCGTTTGTTCTGCTCGTTGCCCCTTCCATCGAGTACCTGCAACTCGCTTGATATTAAGTGGGTTGC
>Ga0247609_10007352_pt1 | contig 10500 bp, 7 predicted proteins | sample 172DNAGHGlowgp2_FD_193487 | JGI IMG/M metagenome (GOLD analysis project Ga0247609, IMG submission 193487) | Sheep rumen microbial communities from Palmerston North, Manawatu-Wanganui, New Zealand - 1728 DNA GHGlow gp2 | ecosystem: Host-associated > Mammals > Digestive system > Stomach > Rumen ...
ACCTGCTGGATGTCGGTCTGGCCGTAGTGATAGGGGAAGAGCACCGCGGGCTTGATCATCGTGGCGGCGTGAGCGCACTGCTCGGGCGTCATCGTGAAGGGCAGGTTGCAGGGCAGGAAGGCCACGTCGATGTCCTTGATAGAGGCCATCTCGGGGATGTCCTCGGTATCACCGGCGATGTAGATGCGCATTCCCTCAATCGTCAGCACGAAGCCGTTGTCACGGCCCTTGGGGTGGAACTGAAGTTTGTCGGGCGAGTTGTTGTAGGCCGGCACAGCCTCAACGGTCCAGCCCTCGGCCAGGGTGCGGCTGTCGCCATTGGCCATCACGTCGCCCATGCCGCCCAGCAACTCGTGGCAGCGGGCATTGGTGATGAGCACGGTGCCGGGCTTGCTCAGCTGGTTGATGGCCACCGAGTCCAGGTGGTCAAAGTGCTCGTGGGTCACCAGGATGTAGTCGGCCTGGGGCAGGGTAGAGTAGTCGGTCTCGGGCTTGACAGCCGTCGTCACAGGATCGACATAGATCCACTTGCCGCCCACCTGCATCCTGACGCTGCCGTGCTTGATGCAATACATCCTCACTGTTGTGCCGCCCTGCGTCTTGAAGGTGTCACAACCATTCTCCACACTCTCCTGTGCCGTGCAACCGCACATGGCACCAACAATCATCATTGCCATAACTAAAAAATTGATTCTGATCATAAACGTTATTGTATTTTTACATGCCCATAAAGGTAAGCAAATAATCAATATCGCCGCCCCTTGAAGTGCAAAAAACGTCGATTTCATCGAGTTTTTTACCCATAACGGCATGAATCAGCCCTGACATGGAAAAAGAAGTTCTGCCACGTCATAATGAGAATATCGGACAAAAACTGCCGGAATTCAGGAATTTTTTGTAATTTTGCAACTCCAAATTGCTCATCAATATGAAAAAGTACGATGAACTCAAGGTCTTCTGCAAGAATACTAACGAGTATTTAGCAATCGAAGGCGGCGACGCGCTCATCGACCTCTATGACACGGTCAAGGGTCGTCTGGGGCTTAAAGGCGAGGCTGTGTGCGTGCTTGTCAACAACAAGGTCGAGGATCTTCACTATCCTGTTTTTGCTCCCAAACACATCGAGTTTATCGACATCACCTCCAATGCCGGTTATCGAGTTTTTACCCGCTCGTTGTGCATGGTCTTGTACAAGGCCCTTAACGACTTGTATCCCGGCAAGCGCCTGTGCATCCAGCACAGCATCAGTAGCGGCCATTATTGCCAGATCAAGCACGAGGAGGATTTCCTCACCCCGCAAGTCATCGAGCAGCTCAAGCATCGCATGGGCGAGATTATCGCTGCCGACATGCCATTCAAGCGTCGCGAGCGCCTGACAGCCGACGTCATCGAGATGTTCCGCAAGCAGGGTCTCAAGGACAAGGTGCGCATTCTGGAGACCGTCAATCAGCTCTATACCATCTATTACAAGCTGGACGATATCATCGACAGCTTCTACGGTCCCCTGGTGCCCTCGACCGGTATGCTCAAGGTCTTTGACCTTGTCCCCTACGAGAAGGGCATGCTGCTGCTGGGTCCCGACCGCGCAGATATCAGCAAGGTGGTCAAATGGGCGCCGCAGCCCAAGCTGTTCAACGCATTCACCGATTACATCAACTTTAACAAAATCATCCGTGTGGGCGACGTTGGCGAGCTCAACAGGGCTATCAATGCTGGTTATGCCCCCTTGCTCATCAACGTGGTAGAGGCCCTGCACAATAAGTACTTTATCCAGATAGCCGACGAGATTACCCGCCGCTACCACGAGGGCGGCGCCCGCGTGGTGCTCATTGCCGGCCCGTCGTCGAGCGGCAAGACCACCTCGTCCAAGCGCCTGGCCATCCAGTTGATAACCAACTGCATCGTGCCCAAGGTGGTAGAACTGGATAACTACTTCGTCAACCGTGACCGCACGCCGCGTGACGAGAAGGGCGACTATGACTACGAGTCGCTCTATGCCCTTGATCTGGAGCAGTTCAACAAAGACGTGACCGACCTGCTGGCGGGCAAGGAGGTAGCCATGCCCACCTATAACTTCAAGACAGGCGAGCGCGAGTACCTGGGCAACACCCCAAGCTCGAGCAGGGCGACATCCTGCTCATGGAGGGCATTCATGGTCTGAATCCCGAGCTCACCAGCACCATCCCCGACGAGCAGAAGTTCCGTGTGTTTGTCTCGGCACTGACCACGCTCAATATCGACGACCACAACTGGATAGGGACCTATGACAACCGCCTGTTGCGGCGCATCATACGCGACTACAAGTACCGTGGTTGTGGAGCCCTGGACACCATCAAGCGGTGGCCCAGTGTGCGCCGTGGCGAGGACAAGTGGATCATGCCCTTCCACGAGAATGCCGACGCCATGTTCAACTCCTCGCTGCTGTTTGAGCTCTCGGTGATGAAGAGCTATGCGTTGCCCATCCTGCAGCAAGTGCCCAGTAATACGCCCGAGTTTGCCGAGGCCTCGCGACTGATAAAATTCTTGAACTATTTTGAGTCTATCGATGAGAAAGATATCCCCAGCACGAGTTTGCTGCGAGAATTTCTGGGAGGCAGCAGTTTTCACTACTAACAAACCAAGTGGGCTCTATTGTGATGTGCAATAGGGCCCACTGCTTATGATATAATTGCACTATTCTGAGCCAATTAATAACACTTAAAATATAACAATAGACCCAATGATTGACATTACAGCAAGTGCTGAACAGCAGACGGCGGCCAAGAAGCATATGTCACTGGAGGACTTCTGTGGAACCATCAGGCGCATGGAATCGCAGGGCCAAAACGGCATCTCGCTCTTTAACGAGGTGATTTCGCAAGGTTATGCCCCCGACCTGATAGCCGAGGACGAATTCCAGCACAGCAAGCGCCTGGAGCGTATCACGACCGAAATCACGCGCCGATTCCGCCAGGAGGGCTTGCGCATGGTGCTCGTTGCCGGGCCATCGTGTTCGGGCAAGACGACCACATCGCGTTTCCTCAACCACATGCTGCGTGATAACGGCATTCAGCCCTGCGTTGTCTCTCTTGACAATTATTTCCTTAATCTGAGCCAGCGTCCGCTCGATATGCATGGCGAGATCGACTATGAGTCTTTTTATGGGTTGGACTTGAAGCAGCTGGGCCGCGACGTGTCCAGCCTGCTGGCAGGAGATCAGGTGTCGATGCCTACCTATGACTACGTCAAGGGAGAGCGCACCTACCGCGGCAATACGCTCAAACTCGAGAGCAACAGCCTGCTATTTCTCGAGGGCTTGCACGCGCTCAATCCCCAATTGGTTCCCGAGATAGATGACGAGCTGAAGTTCAAGCTCTTTGTCACTGCCCAGGCCACGATCTACTATGGAGAGAAGGCAGGGCTGGGCGAGCATGACAACCGTTTGTTGCGCCGCATCTATCGTGACTATAACAGCCGTGGTGCCAGTGCCTTGCAGACGCTGCAATGGTGGCCTGGCGTGTTGCGTGGCGAGCACATGTGGATTCTGCCGTTTGCCAGCCATGCCGACGCGTGGTTCAACACGTCGATGGTGTTTGAATTTTCGGCCATCAGGCCCCGTGTGTTGCAATTGCTGAATGAGGTGCCCGAGACCGAACCCGAGGAGTACAAGATTGCCAAGCGCCTGGGCGGCATGCTCGAGCGCATCGCGCCGCTGACCCACGAGGATTTTGTCGCCATCGCCCCCAAGCGCAAGTTTCTGCTGAGCAACGAGGGGAAGTGATCAACGGCTCGGCGCCTGCAATGGACGTGAGGAGCCCGAAACGAGCAATTATTTCACCCGATAACGGGAGAGTGTTTGTCGGCGAACATTCTCTCGTTTTTTTCTTGTTGGATTCACCGAATAGGATTAAATTTGCAACTAATAAATAACACGATATAAATTAACCATAATCAATTAGGCTTATGAAAAGAATTACGTTTATCATGCTTTTTGCCGCAATAGCGGCTATCAGTGCCTTTGCTCAAGGGCTCATGGCATCGTTCAGTGCCGAAGAGTCGTCGTCAGTCTACTATCAGATGGGGTGGGACTCTGCCGATGAGTTTGCAACGTGGACCTACCAGTCTACCAGCACCTCTACCTGGAAACTGGGCAATCCCTCCCAGTCGTTCCAGAACATAGACCCGTCGAGCAGCGCCTCGATGGTATTGAATTACGATGGCAACCAGAGCGAGACAGCCACCTCGCCGGCCATTGAAATCCGTCCGGCTTCCACGCTCGAGTTCTACAGCTATGCCAGTGGTGTATTCCTGGTGTATGGCGCATGGAAACTCTATGCTATCGCCGACGGAGTCTCCACCCTGCTTGTCGATCAGTTCCAGTGGGCTCAAGACCAGGGCTATGACGGTCCCAGTTGGGAGCGCTTCACCGTCGATCTTGCCGCCTATGCCGGCAAGATGGTGCAGTTCTCCTTTGTGTATGAGGGTAACTATGGTGAGGATGAGGCCATCGACGGCTTCAAGCTTCTCGAATCTGTCGACACCGAGGACGCTGTCATCAATATAAAGGAGGGCGAGGCCGTACACTTCAAGGACATGTCGAGCGGTGATGTGACATCGTGGAACTGGGCCTTTGAGGGTGGCAATCCTGCCACCAGCACCGAGCGTAACCCGGTGGTCACCTACGACAAGGCGGGCTCCTATGCCGTGACGCTCACAGTGAGCGACGGAACCGCTACCGATACCAAGACCCGTACGGGTTATATCAACGTGTCGGCCGAGGCTCCCAAGGCTCACGTCGGCCTTCCCGATGGCGCCTATCTCTCGCCCTGGGCCATGATGTGTGTGCCCACAGGTGTGCCCATCACCTTCAAGGATGCGTCGACCGGCAATCCCACCACGTGGAAGTGGACATTTGAGGGCACCGATGTTGTCTCGAGCAATGAGCAGAATCCCACAGTCACCTATCTGCTCGACGGTACCTATGGCCTGAAACTTGAGGTGGCCAACGAGGTGGGTAGCAGTGTTGACGAGTACACCAGCAATGCCATCCAGGCGGGCGGAGAGCAGGAGATATGGAACATCGCTCCCGAGGAGAATGCCAACCTGTCGATGATGGAGATGGGCTGGTATGGCAACTATGCCGGCACCAACTGGCTGGGTATCGGCGAATTTGCAGAGCACTTTGATGCTCCGCTCACGACGGCCGAGCTCACCCAGGTGAATGTGTACTTTGGCAAGACTACCGCTGCATCGGCCGATGCCGATATCGAGATGAGAATCATGGCGGCTGGTGAGGACGGCATGCCTGATGTGGTGCTGGGCACCACCAGCGTCAAGGCCGGAGACCTGGCCTATGACCCCAATGTAGTCAATGCCACTCCGTTTGTCTTTGACGAGCCAGTGATGATTCCTGCCGGCACCGAGTTCTTTGCCGTTGTAGGTCCCTTCCCCAACGCCGACGGTGACGATATCGCTATCTTGCTGTGCAATCGTGAAGAGGGAGAGAAGTGCACCGGCTACCACTTCGTCTATGACGAGGATGAGAATTACAACTATCTCGAGACTGGCAAGTGGTACCAGAACGTCGATGATCCTCTGTCGTTGGCAGTGGCTCCCGTAATCAGCTATGACGCGGTACCTTCCACGGCTGTCGACGAGCATCAGGTGGGCAAGCAGGTTCTTGGCCACACCTATTACAATCTCGCTGGTATGGCAAGCAACAAGCCCTATGACGGTATCAATATCGTGGTCACCCGCTACACCGACGGTTCCCAGACGGTAATCAAGGTGCTCAGGTAGCCATCACCTCATGGCAGGTGCTTTGTGCACTAGCCGACCAACCTAAAAAAACTGGTATGAAACGCGTTTCATACCAGTTTTTTAGCATATCTGTTGACTTGAATCAATCGTCACTGACGACCTGGAAGTCCTTGTTCTCGTCCTCGTAGTCGCTCTCCCAGTACTCCTCGCTCCACTGCTTGCTGCCCGAGTCCACCATCTTGCCGCCGGCATCGGGGGCCTCTTCTTCCAGGTCCTCGGCGCCAAAGATGAAGTCGTCCTCGGCCTGTTCGCGATGACGCTCGTCCAGGTCGTGGTGGGTAAGGGTTTCGGGTATGCGGTTGCGCTCATCGTTGATAGTGCGCCACAACAGGTCCTTGAGCTCGGTCAAGCCCATCTGGGCCACGCTCGAGATAAATACGCTGGGGATGTCGTCAGGCACCTCGGGGCGCATCTGCTCAATGAGTTCCTCGTCCAGCATGTCACACTTGGTGATGGCCAGCACCCGTGGTTTCTCAACCAGGTCGGGGTTGAAGGTCTCCAGTTCACGGCACAGGATGCCGTATTCCTTGCGTATGTCGTCGCTGTCGGCAGGCACCATAAACAGCAGCACGGCATTGCGCTCGATGTGGCGCAGGAAGCGCAGACCCAGGCCACGGCCCTCGCTGGCACCCTCGATGATGCCGGGAATGTCGGCCATGACAAACGACTGCAGCCCGCGGTAGGAAACGATGCCCAGGTTAGGCTCCAGCGTCGTGAAGGGGTAGTTGGCGATTTTGGGCTTGGCAGCGCTGATGACGCTCAGTAGCGTCGATTTACCTGCATTGGGGAAACCCACGAGGCCCACGTCGGCAAGCAGCTTCAGTTCCAGGATGACGGCTTTCTCGACCCCCTTCTCGCCTGGCTGGGCAAAGCGCGGCGTCTGCCGTGTAGCGGTTTTGAAGTGCTGGTTTCCCAAGCCCCCACGACCACCGCGCAGCAGGCGCACGATTTGACCGTCCTCGGTCACATCGCACAAGAACTGCCCCGTCTCGGCATCATAGACAGCCGTTCCGCAGGGCACCTCGATGGTGCGGTCCTCGCCGTCCTTGCCCGAGCACTGGTTCTCGCCGCCCGACTGGCCGTCGGTGGCAAACACGTGTCGCTGGTACTTCAGGTGTATGAGGGTCCACAGGTTGCGGTTGCCTTTCAGGAAGATGTGTCCTCCACGTCCGCCGTCGCCGCCGTCGGGTCCGCCCTTGGGCACATACTTGGCGCGGTGCAGATGAGCCGAACCGGCTCCGCCCTTACCACTGCGGCACAGAATCTTCACATAGTCGATAAAATTGCTCTCTGCCATAACTTTCAGTATTTTGGCGCAAAATTACAGATAATTCTCGGAATTCTCTGTAAATTTGCATCGACAAAACGAAATTACCATAACAATGATACTCGATTCTATCACATGGACCGCGAGTCCCAATCTGTTCAGCATGGGTTCTGTTACCGTGAGGTGGTACGGCCTGATGTTTGCCATCGGCTTTCTGGTAGGCTATGAGATTGTTTACCGCATTTTCCGTCACGAGGGTGCCCGCGAGAGCTGGGTGGGCAGTTTGTTCATCTATGTTGTCGTGGCGACCATTGTGGGGGCCAGGCTGGGTCACGTCTTCTTTTATGACTGGGGGTATTACTCCCAGCACCTGGGCGAGATTCCCAAGATCTGGGAGGGCGGTCTTGCAAGCCACGGCGGCACCTTGGGCATCATGATCGCCATCTGGCTCTACAGCCGCTTTGTCACCCGCAAGCCCATGCTATGGACATTTGACCGTCTGGTGGTGCCTGTCGGTTTTGTGGCCGCACTCATTCGCATTGGTAACCTGATGAATCACGAGATCTATGGTGGTGAGACATCGTTGCCCTGGGGTTTCCGCTTTGTTGAGAATCTGGGACAGTGGATGCAAGGCGCCGAGCCGGTTTTTTCCGCTCCCAGTCATCCCACCCAGATTTATGAAGCCGCCTTCTACCTGTTGACCTTTGGCGTGTGCATGGTCATGTATTGGCGCTATCGTGCCCAGGAACGCGAGGGATTGCTCTTTGGCGTGTTCATGCTGGGCATCTTTGTGCCGCGTTTCTTTATCGAGTATATCAAGAATGTGCAGGAGCCGTGGGAGATTGCCATGCGCGCCAACTGGGGCATTGATCAGGGTCAGTTATTGAGCATCCCCTTTATCTTGCTTGGCGTTTGGCTGATTGTCAGGGCGATGCGCCGTCCGCGGGTGTCGCTCGAGTACCCCGACCGCTTTGCCGACGACAAGTCAACAGGAAAACACTAAGCACAACGCATCATGAGAATAACTCTTCACTATCGTCTCATCATGGCTGCGCTGGCAGCATGGTTGCTGGCAGCCTGCAGTTCTAATACAACCAACACGAGGATGGACCAGGACACAACGCTTGCCACCCAAGAGGCACCGGTAACGATCGACGACACCACGGTGCAGGGACTTGTCGTCTATTACCCGCTATATAGCCGCATCGACCTGGTGTGTGGCAAGATGCCGTCACAACAGGATTCCGGGGTTATTTATTGTGCCGAAGCCGCATTTACCCACGAACTGCTCGACGAATTCTCTCACACTAACATCGACGGGGACCACGTCAGCGGCGGCAAGCGTTTCAAGGGAGCCAAGTGCAAGGACAACAGCGGAGCCTTTGCCTGGTTTGGCGACACGACGTGGGAATTTGTCCACGGCGAGTATGGCGAACTGCTTGACAGTGTGGCCCAGGCCGGCGGCATGGGCTTTGGCCAGGCTATCATCATCTATGACGGTGAGAGCATCCGCCCGTTGTGGCGCGACAACAAGGTGACTCATTACCGCGCCTTGTGTGAGAAGGACGGCCGTCTGTGCATTGCCGATAGCCGCGACGAGGTGGAATATGAGCGCTTTGTCGCCTTGCTGGAACGGTTTGCACCCAGGCACGCCTTGTACATGGACATGGGGGCAGGGTGGAACCATTCGTGGTGGCGCGACGGCAACGGCAAGGTGCACGAGATACACCCCGTGGCCGAAAAGACCCGCTACTGCACCAACTGGATTACCTTTTATAAGTGAGCCAGAGACGGATGGGCGTTTAGAGTATTGTAAGCTCTGATGAGAGGCTGTGTAATTCAAGCCTGGAACAAGAATCGTGCCAACGCACGAGGAATGAAACAAATTAATAATTTATAATTTGGTTAATTCCTCGGCCGCTAAGTCGATTAAAAGCCAGCAACAGAATTATGAAGTGCCCTTATCAGTATTGCTCGTCGGCGTTAGGGAAATCGCCGCTTTTCACGTCGGTGATGTAATTGCCCACGCTGTCGATGATTTGTTCTCCCAGGTTATTATAAACGCGCAGGAACTTGGGTTTGAACTCACGGTTCAGGCCCAGCATGTCGTGCAGCACGAGCACTTGCCCGCTGCATGCACCACCGCCGCCAATGCCGATGGTGGGCACACAGATGCTCTGGGTGACCTTGGCCGCCAGCGAGGCGGGGATTTTCTCCAGCACGATGCCAAAGCATCCAATCTCGCCCAGCACCTTGGCGTCGGCCAGCAGGCGTGTCGCCTCGGCCTCGTCTTGGGCACGCGTGGAGTAGGTGCCAAACTTGTTGATGCTTTGCGGCGTCAGTCCCAGATGACCCATCACGGGGATGCCGGCACGCAGAATCATCTCGATGGCTGCACGCATCTCACGCCCGCCCTCCAGCTTCACACCGTCGGCGCCCGTTTCCTGCATGATGCGCACGGCATTGCGTTGGGCTTCGATGGGATCGCCCTGATAGGTGCCGAAGGGCATGTCAACGATGACCATGGCACGCTTGACGGCACGGGCCACCGTGCGGCCATACACAATCATGTCGTCGATAGTGATGGGGATGGTGGTGGCATTGCCTTGCATGACGTTGCTGGCGCTGTCTCCCACAAGTATGATGTCGATGCCGGCCTGATCCACAAGAGTGGCCATGGTGTAGTCGTAGGCGGTAATCATCGCGATTTTCTCACCTGCGAGGCGCATGTCGGCGATGCGCTTGGTGGTGACCTTGCGAGGGTCTGATACGGTATAGGTTGACATGATTGTTCTCTACTAGTATTTAATGATTGTTTTTAAGTGGCTGCAAATGTACTTGTTTTCTTACAATAATCAAATTTTAGACACTGATTAAACCAAAAAAATATTAAATCGTCTTATTATTCGGTTTGGATTGCTAATTTTAGATAAATCAGGCTGCAAAGGGACTTAAAAAATTAAAAACTGTGTTTTTCGTTTTGTTCTGTCCGCAATTTGCATTAATTTTGGCGCATAAAATCAATCATTAATGTAATAAATCAAGAAGAATTATGAAGAAGTTTTTATTGACTCTAGCTACTGTAGCGCTTGCCGCTACTTCATTGATGGCTCAGAATACTGTAGAACCCATTGCTGACCAGCCCGACCGCATGCAGACCAGGGCCTTGTTGTCCAAGAATCCCACGGGCATGGACATCCCCACTGGTATTGAAAGCCCTCAAGTAGTAGAAACCAAGAAGCACGAGTGCAAGGACCACAAGGACGGTAAGCCCTGCACCAAGCCCGCCGACCAGCAGTGTGACGACTGCAAGGCCAAGGCTGCTGCCAAGAAGCATGAGTGCAAGAAGGGCGAAGGCCAGCAGTGCGAGAAGGCTGCCGGCATGAAGCATGAGTGCAAGAAGGGCGAAGGCCAGCAGTGCGAGAAGGCTGCCG
>Ga0247609_10007353_pt1 | contig 10500 bp, 10 predicted proteins | sample 172DNAGHGlowgp2_FD_193487 | JGI IMG/M metagenome (GOLD analysis project Ga0247609, IMG submission 193487) | Sheep rumen microbial communities from Palmerston North, Manawatu-Wanganui, New Zealand - 1728 DNA GHGlow gp2 | ecosystem: Host-associated > Mammals > Digestive system > Stomach > Rumen ...
CACTCCGATGCTGTTGGCGCCTTGCGAGGCTGCAACGCGTTTCACCTGCTTGCCGTAGATGTCGAACAGGCAGATTTCGTCGGACTCGGTGCCGTCGAACTGTACAAATATTCTGTCGCTGGCGGGGTTGGGATAGAGTGCCACGTCGGCCTGCACGGCTTGGGCTATGCCCTCCTGCGAGGAGTACAACTTACCGTCGCTGTGCAGGTACCAAGTCTGGTCGTCGGGCTGAATCATGGTGAAACGGCCGTAGTTGGCGGCGACAAGCGATGAATTGCCTGCAAGCACTTTGCGACCTTCATAATAATATGGTGTTATAGATTCGGTGAATAAATCCAACAGTATCGGATAAATAGTATAGTTGGCGGTTGCTGGCAGACTCTGTTCAATGTAAACATAGCTGCCTGTGTCGAGGAACAGATATTGGTCGGTAGTGAAACCGGTGCCGATATGTACCGGACATTTATACAAGAAAAACAGGCCTCCAAGATGTGTTGAATCCAATCCAAGAGGAGTAAATATCGTCATATAATCTTCTTCTACGGGCGAGAAAGTGTTGTTGCTTATAGTGCCGCTGTTTAATCTTACTTCTCCGATGGGATACTCCATAAGAATCGGTTCTCTGAATGCGTTGTTTGTCATTGTCGAATTGGTGAACGTCAACGACAAAGTCCTCATTAAAGACCCTAGCACACTGTTGCCTGCAATAGTGGTATTTATTATCGAAATACCCTCCGCCTCCAAAAAGTCATCATTTACAACATTGTTGGTTATTTCGCAGTTTCTCAGCGAGATGCTGTCGACACTAAAGAAATCGTTATTCCAAACGGAGTTGCTTATCTTGAGTCTGTTAATTTCAGCATAGAAATCTCCATAAACCAACTCCCCTTCTAATGGATTTGCTACGGTTCCTGCCGAATCTATCACAAAAAACAGAGTGTCGTCGGGATTACCGAATATCATACCGGAAGGGGATACCAAAATATTGTCGTAATTATTCACATAAGGGTAAAGACGAATATTTTTACCGTATGGGAAAAACTCCACATAACTGCTGAAATAAATGGTGTTTGCATCGAAATGGTAGTCGTCGGTAAGATAGATCCTCATAGGTGTGGAACAAAGGGATTGTGCACGACCTATTGTGGCAAGGGCCGTGGAGGGTGTTAGGCCGTTGTTGTAGTCGTCGCCGTTCACCGCATCGACATAGAAAATGTTAGGAAGGTCGCCGACTTCCGAAGTGTACAGACAGAAATCGCCTGTATCTTGCGTTCTGGCCGATGTCAGACAAATATAGTATGTGGTCGAGGGCTCCACTTTTGTATATATGTCGCCACCTCGGGCAGAAATCAAAATGTTGTAGTTCGAATCGAGCAGGTACAACAAAACATATCCGTCTTGCATCGATGTGCTTGTTTCCTTAACGCTGAGATAATGGGTTGTGGCGGCTGTGCGCATGCGGAAACCCTTCACATGCTTCAAACCGTTGTTGGGCTCATAGGACTTGCCCACGAGCGTTGTATTGGAGTATTCGTCGAAGTAGTATGGGTCGGTGCCGTCGAGCGAGTCGCACACGGTGTCGCCGATGTTTATGCTGCGGTAGCTGAGTTGGGGAAATTTTGCCGCACTTACAGTGTCGGTACGAATTGTGAAAAATTCGGACAACGTTGCATCGGGACTAAATTCTTCCTGGACAAAAGTGAAGATGTGGTAGGTGCCGGGAGTGGTGATGGGAGCCACAAAGCCCCTAAAGCTTCCATAGGTGCGGACAATGTTGTAGCTATCATCCATTAGCACAATATTCCTATCACCACGATTTATAGTCACCTCGAAATTGCACTGCGGCAACTGTACCGAGTAGCATTTCACCTTGATAAACTCGTTGTAAATGTGGGATGTGGGGCAATTCTGCCCTAAGGTGTCGGTTACGGAGCCCAGCAAAGGGATGTTGGTGCATGCCACGGCGCTCAGAGGCAGCACGCTAATGGTGTCGAGCACTATCTGATAATTTAGCGAGCTACCTGAAACGCTACCTGAATAATTGGTAGCAACAATATGGTAGGTGCCGGGGTCAAGGATTTTGACAATACGGCTGCCCGAGCCTGACGAACCATGCCAGTCGTCGTTGGAGGCTATCCTACGGTAATTGTTGTCGAGCAAATACAGATAGCTGTCCCAAGAGCCGGAAGCCCGCAGTTCTATAACCATTGCACATGACGAGCCGACGCTGAAGGAGTAGCCGTTGGCACTGACACCTTTGCGCAAGTCGAGGAGAATTTTCGTCGTGTCCACCAACGAGTCGGAAACGGAAACCGGCAGGGTGGCGGTGCTGATGGTGGTGTAATGCAAATCGCGCACGTAGGCCGAATCGCTGGCACTCTGCGCCTTGACGGAAACCACTCCCACAAGGCACACAATTGCAAAAAATGATAGTAATCTCTTCATTTTAAATATGTTTTGGTTAATAATTCTTTGTTTTACGTCGTGCAAATATAATGTTTTTTTTGTTTTTCGGTAAAACTTTAACATTTGAAGGGTGAAGAATATTCCGGTGGCAGTTTCGATAGCCGATGGCGGAGTACAATCCACCATGTATAAAACAATCAATCATTCCGATTGAACCCCGAAGGGGTGACAGATTACAGGCAGGGGTGTTAACCCCTGCTAAAAGATGAACAATTCCGATTGAACCCCGAAGGGGTGACAGAGAAAAACATATTCACCCAAAATTCAATTCCAATTGGGCTTTGTCCTTACTTTCTCCCGACTTATATCTCCTTTGCATCCATGTATAATCATCCAACCAACCGTTTTTTAGTGAGGCATTATAGGCACTACAGCTATGTTTTTGAAATTCTCCCCTCGAAGCATACTTTTTTGCTTCTTGGAAACAAATTTCACGTGTCCATTTTCTTATTATAGCGTGTCCATTTTCAAACCAAACATAGTCTTTTAACCAACCGTTTTTTCTTGATACATTATAAGCACTTTGACTTATTTTTTTAAATTCACCACGTGTTTTACATTTTTGTGCTAATTCATAACAAGTTATTTTTGTCCAGATTCGTTGATTCTCAGCATTTTTTTTGCGACCATCAACAAACCAAGTATAATCATCCAACCAACCTTTTGCACACGCCACACTATAAGCCCCGCAACTACCATACTCAAATTCAGTTTTAGTCGTATACTTCTTCGCTTCCGAATAACAACTCTCATAATCCCATTTTCTTCTTCTCTCACATTCCTTATACTCTCCCTTATATTTCCATACATATCCGCCCGCCCGTTTTCTTAACCCCCTACACACGGGAGATATGTTCACAATACCCGTTTTTTCTATTGCATCCTTTATACTCTCGTATTCACCGACCACATTACCACTTTTGTCAATCTGCAACACAGGTGAATAATTCATTTCATATTTTCCACGAACCTCAATATCCCAGTAATCACCGACATCTTCTCTCCAAACAAAACCACCTGCCGATACACACTCCCCTCTAACACTGCGCAAAATCATTGAGGGTTGTGCACCCGTTTCTTTGAACGCTTCTCGATACGACGAATATGTTTTTATATACTTTCCGTCCAACGAGTAACATCTAATGCTTTTTGCCGTAGTCTTTATACAATATTGAACATCATCTGTTTCTTCTAATTTAAAAATGAATCCTTTAAAAGACTTTTGTTTGCCTGCTAAATGAGAATACAAATTAGAATCACTTTCCACTTTAAAAGCACTTAATATCTCCTCACAGTCCCTCCATTCTTTAATAAAATTCCCTTTTTTATCATACTGATATATTTTCTTATATTTTTTCAACGATTCTTTCAGCAAGTCACGTGTCTCTTGCGTCATAATCCTGCCCGCACAACCTTCACCCCCTTCGGTCATATTGTAACCCTTTGAAGGATTGTTACTTTCGTATTGTCTTATCAATTCTTTTTCTTTTTCAGCTGCTTCCTCCGCAGTAAGTCCTTTAAACAACACTTCATGCTTAAAATTCTCCCAACCATACTTCTTAATCGCTGATGCGAAATGACGCTGATCCACTTTGTTATGTCATCTTGAAGAACGAAGATAGCCAGAGCCATCTTTTCCCCATCTATATACTGGATTTCTAAAACTCTTACCAATATAAACTTTTCCATTGACAAGATTTATATGCATATACACATAATAATTTGCATTTGAAGATTTCTTAATCATAGGCAATTTCTTTTTTACAATGTTGTTTTACTAAAATTCTATTTATATTTGTTTTTTATTGTTTATTCATTTTAATATGTAATTATCATTCACAAAAATCATGTTCACCGGGATGGCACCAATGCGGAATGTCCATATTGATTGGTAAATCCAGATCCAATTCAAATGAATAGATATCTTTAGGTTCATCATAAAGAGTGTCTATCATAGCCTCCTGAACATACCAGTCTCCAAAAATACTATCGCATTTTGAACAACCAAAAGACATATATGAGCGCCCAACAGTTCGACTAAATCTTTCCTTTATTGTTGATAGGTTAAGATGTTTCCCGGCTTCTGTTGATAAATATTTTTTTATTTCTTCTATTATTTGAGGATTGAATGAAAACTTATCATTCACCCACATCATTTCATCGAAAGTCAATTCTATATTACAAGCTGTATGGAATGGCTCCAGAAAATAGATATGATTAACACTGCCGCATCTCCAGCACTGCATCTCAACAAATCTAACTGTTATTATGTGCAATGGTTTCAATGAATTACAAAATTTGATTTTCCCTTCGACAAAATCCAAGACAAACTCCTTTATAGACAAAATCTTACGTCCTTTCAACGACACACCTATGCCGTCCTGAGTATCTACAAGTTGAAATATAGGCAAACTTTCTAATTCAACAGACTCACGACCTGGCTCTATTTCAAACAGCCAGCAACAAGTTACGCCATCATGTAAATACTTCTCCTGTCTCTCTTTAGTTTTATTTAATGACTGTCGCGATACTTGCACCTCAAAGGCGTATTTTTTCTCATTGACAAATGCCATAACATCAGCCACGTATCCATCACCTTTGTATTCCATTTCAGCGCGAATTCCAGCTGATTCACAAGCATCCAAAATTGCTTGTTGTACTGTTTCATGTAATATTGTCTTCATAGTATTATTGTTATTATTTCTATTTATTTTACAATGTTGTTTTACTAAAGTCCAATTTATATTTATTTTTTTCATCTTCATAGAAAAATGTCCCGACGCAGATAAGTTCCGCTGGAATGTCGGAAGTCCAAAAAACTATTTCCGGTTCGACTTTCATATTTTCAGGGACACCTTTTATTTCTATCGCATCCAAAACATCAACAAGTTTGTCGGCCAATTGTCTGCACATTTTCTCCAAATCCTCAAAGCTGTCTGAATTTTTTCCGCAATGGAACGTAAATGTGATATCTTCCTCTTTTTCCGGCACCAAATCCACCCTGCAGCCCAACACTCTGGCAATTTTACTCAACAGCTCAAATCCCACAGAATACTGTCCGCTCTCTATTCTGCTAAGGTTTCCCGCATCTATTCCCGTTTGTTCCGCCAAATCTTTCGCTTTAATTCCACTGCTTTTCCGCAATTCTTTTATCCGATTGCCTATCAAAGCTTTCGGCGCAATAGTGTCATCTTTACCTGCCCAAAAGAAACCGCCTAAGTTGTTCCGATACATTTCTCTTTGTATCACATCCCACACGGAATTGTACGTGCCATCGTAATGCTTGTCAAACAAATAAGAAAGCACTTTCACAAAATAATTGTCGTTTTGCTTGTTTAGAAAGTAATTGTCTGGGGACATAAAGCCAATGCTGTACACATCGCCGTTTTTCGCCACCACCCTGACCAATTTTTCGTTTATAAATTCTACTTTCGCCATAAAAAAACAATTTATTGTAAATTTACGACTGCAAAATTACAATAAATTGTTGGATAAACAAAATAAAATTGTGATATTTTACAATTTGTTTTGCCAAATTATTGATTACAAACCAAATAAACATTAAAAAAAATCAAAATTTTAATCCAGTTTTACAAAATAAACACAATTAAGCACAGTTCTTTATTCAAATTTTAATCATTTTTGCACATTATTCGGAAAATATTTTAGTCATACAGCGGTTAATAGCATCATTAATGTCATCTGCCTCTGTTTCTCCATATCCTTCACCTACTGCAACACAAATAACTTGATTAGTCTTTGCAGACAACAATTGTATCGTAACTTCTAACGATGAGCCAAGTCCATTTGGCCTACGCCCTGTTTCGCTATAATTAACCACAATTGTCTCATTTTCTATTTCGGGTTTAATAGACGGAACTCTAACATATCCCCTCTTTATAAAATATCCACTAATTATGGTTGCAGGGTCTGCACTCATTGAAGATGTGTATCCCCAGCCATTGTAAACCCCTCCAGAAACAGAAGTTCTTGCAGCCGTTGGGGTTATATACACATATTTGTATCCGCTCATTGAAGAGTGTCTTGTAACTTGTGTTGGGTTCAAACTAACACATCCACAGAATGTTGCCAACACCAATGTTAATAATAAAATCCTGATTTTCATATTATTATATATTTAAAAACTTATCCTTATAGTAGCTCCAATGGCATACGAGCCACTGCCCGCAGCCATATCATTGAATCCCAATACAGTGGGCGAAAACGACACTGCCGTTTGTCGTTTATTATTGTATTTATCAGCTATCCAACTGATACGGCCTTTCCCGACACCTCGTAAAATACAACCAATTGGAATACAAATATCAGCTATTGCAGCACAAAGATAAGTAAATGACCAATCTTCTATATCATCATAAGCAGCGATAACTATTGCATCTCCTATAAGGCAACCCACAATCGTCCCAATCCCTAGCCCAAGAATTATCCCACCTGAGGAGATTTGGCTCTGAGCACTTTTATAAGTAAGAAAATCATCATTATCTATAAATTTACTCAATTCAATGTCTGAAAGACGTTTTTGCCCAATTGAAAGAAATTCGCCATCACGTTCCATTATATTATTATTAATAACACGATTGCGTATTACCGCTATGCTATCATACTTTGATTCTCCCAGAACAGATGTATTAGAAATCTTATCGACTTCGTGCATTGAATAAACGAACAGGCTTCCGTCCGATGTTTGAAATTTTATTGTGTCATTCTGCCATTCTAAAATATCACATTTAATAACGCTTCCATTCTTAAGAAACACTACACTTTTTGTTGTATTTTGAGCTTTCATACCTCCCACGGCCAGCGCCATTGCCAAACCGAACAATAAAACCTTTTTTTTAATGTCAATACATTTATTTGTCATTAGTCTGTTGCTTTGTTTTCTCTTGTATTTGTTTTGCCTCTTTCAGAGCTTTGCCCACCTCCTCGCTTATTGTCTTTTGCAGATTTTCGGGGGTGGTGCTGACAACCCTCACACGGCTCACCTCCACGCTGTCGGTGCCGTCGAACTGTTCGGCCACCTCTTTCTCCACCATCTGCTGTATCGCTTCGGCGTCAGGCGACTGCTGTGCGTCGCAGCTGTTGCCACATCCGCAGCATCGGCCCACAAAAAATCCAATCACCAGTCCCGCAACTAACGAAACCACTGCAATAATAACATTTTTCTTCATCTTTTATAAAGTTTTATTTGTGTTTTTAACTATCAGTTTATCAACAACAATCCAGCAAATCTTAACTCCTTAACTCCAAACCCTTAACTCCTTAACTCCTTAACTTCTTAACTTCCAACCCCAAACCCTTAACTTCTTAACTCCCCAACTCCTTAACTCCCAACTCCTAACTCCTAACTCCTAATTCCTAAATAAATAATCGTTTACCAAAATCTCCGCCGCCTTGTAGCCGCTTATCTTGTTATCCAAAATGTCTTTCTTGAACTGTTCTATGCCGGCACTCACGTCGGGATTGTTGTAGAATCGGTCTTTCAGCATATTGTCGATGGTTTCGTACAATATCCTTATGTTCTGCTCTTGCCGTTTGGCGTAGAAATAGCCGTTGCCTTTGGTGAAAGTAACGTATTCCATCACGTTGTTCCAAAGTTCGTCAATGCCCAAGCCGCTGTAGGCGGAGCAGAGCTGCACTTTGGGAGTCCAGCCCGACTCGGGAGCGGGAAACAGGTGCAGGGCGTTGCGGAACTGCGTGGCGGCGAGCTCCGATTTGGTTGGGTCTATGTCGGCTTTGTTGATGGCAATCATGTCGGCCATCTCCATTATGCCGCGCTTGATGCCCTGCAGCTCGTCGCCAGTGTTGGCCAGTTGCAGGAGCAGGAAGAAATCCACCATCGAGTGAGCCACCACCTCGCTCTGTCCCACGCCCACGGTCTCTATTATCACCACGTCGAAGCCAGCGGCCTCGCACAGCACTATTATCTCGCGGGTTTTGCGCGCCACGCCTCCGAGCGAGCCGGCGCTGGGCGAAGGACGTATGAAAGCCTTGGGGTCGGTGCTTAGCTGCTCCATGCGGGTCTTGTCGCCAAGAATGCTGCCGCCGCTGCGTTCGCTGCTGGGGTCGATGGCCAGCACCGCCACTTGGTGGTTGTGGGCAGTAAGCATAGTGCCAAGGGCTTCTATCACAGTGCTTTTGCCGGCTCCGGGCACACCTGTTATGCCAAGCCGCACCGACTTGCCGGCGTATGGCAGGCACCGCTCCAGCACCGTCTGGGCTTTCTCCTGATGTGCGGGCAAAGTGCTCTCTATCAGCGTTATGGCACGACTCAGCAAAGTGCGGTCGCCGTGAAGTATGCCGTCAACAAGCTCCTCCACGGTGGGTTCCTTGCGTTTGTTGGCACGCACTTTCTCCAGATAGCTGCTGCTGACTTTTTCGGGCTGCTCAATGCCTTTTTGCACACTCAGCGCCGACTCGTAGTCAAAATTGCTGTGCAGATGCTTGTCTTCCATAATTCGGTGGTATGAAAGGGGTTACAGTTCTTTGTGGAAAATCGTGGCCGAAGCCTGTGCCTTGGGGGTTATCACAAGGTCGTTGATACACACGTGGTCGGGCAGTGTGGCCACATAAAATATTGTATCGGCTATGTCGGCGCCGGTGAGTGGCTCGTAGCCTTTGTACACGTTGTCGGCACGTTGCTGGTCGCCTTTGAAACGTACTATGGAGAACTCCGTTTCCACAGCTCCGGGAGCCACGTTGGTAACCTTGATGCCGTGTTTCACCATGTCGATGCGCATGGCGCGCGAGAGGCTGTCGACGGCGCTTTTGGTGGCGCAATACACGTTGCCGTTGGCGTAGGTCTCCTTGCCGGCGATGGAGGCGATGTTGAAAACGTGTCCGGAGTTGTTCTTCACCATCCATGGCAGCACCTTGCGGCTCACGTACAGCAGGCCTTTCACATTGGTGTCGATCATACGTTCCCAGTCGTCGATATTGCCGTCCTGAACGGGCTCCAGACCCACGGCCAGTCCGGCGTTGTTCACCAGAATGTCGATGTTTTTCCATCCGCTGGGCAGACTCTCGAAAGCCTTGTCCACGGCCTCGCGGCTGCGCACGTCGAAATTCAGCAGCATCAGGTCGATGCCATACTTCTTCACAAGTTCCTCGCCTACAGCCTCAAGCAATTCCTTGCGGCGACCGGTAAGTATCAGGTTGTATCCGTTTTTGGCGAAAATCTCCGCCGTGGCGCGTCCAATGCCCGAAGTGGCACCGGTTACACATACTATCTTGCTCATATATCTCTGTTTTATAATGATTTGACTTTAATTTATTTTTCACTCATTTCTGCAAATTTACACAAAAAAAATGATTTTTTCGCCAAAACAATCAAATTTTTCGCTATGATTTATCTTAGACTTTTTTTGAACGAGTCTTTATTACTAAAATCTTGATGTCCGATAAAACGTGTCTCCGACACATTTTATTTTACATAAGATTCATTCACTGAAGAAACTGCACCGAAAAAAAATTTCTCTAACTTCTTTCGACCTTTGACCTTTGACCTTTGACCTTTGACCTTTGACAACTTTTTTTCAAAAATTCATAATTTCAGATACAAAAAAAGAAAAACTCACGTTATTATGACACATTAAATATATATGTATGATTGATGATTTTGACGAACTGATGGACTCTCCTACGGAGGAAAACTCTTTTGAAAACGAGGACTCTGCGCATACCGCACCTTTTTTCGACGAAAACGGCATACGCTTTAGCTCCAGCGGCAAGATAATACTCTCTTTTCCCGAAGGCACTGCTGGACGTTTGGTGATTCCCGAAGGTACCGAGCACCTCGCCGCCGACGCTTTCAAGCATTGCGGACAGATTACCGAAATTGTGATTCCCTCCACACTTAAAAGCCTGCACTACTCCAACTACCGCAGGCTGAAAAATTTACATCATTTCGAGGTTCATCCCGACAATCCTTTCCTGCAGACCGACAGCACCGGCAGTCTGCTATACAACAACGACTTTACCATTCTTTTCAAAGCCTGCTGCGACTATTGCGAAGCC
>Ga0247609_10007354_pt1 | contig 10498 bp, 6 predicted proteins | sample 172DNAGHGlowgp2_FD_193487 | JGI IMG/M metagenome (GOLD analysis project Ga0247609, IMG submission 193487) | Sheep rumen microbial communities from Palmerston North, Manawatu-Wanganui, New Zealand - 1728 DNA GHGlow gp2 | ecosystem: Host-associated > Mammals > Digestive system > Stomach > Rumen ...
TAACTTGGGGCAGCGATGGCGTGAAACGCAATAAACATGCTAACGGAAAACTGCTCCTGGGAAAGGTGATTCAGCAGATGCCGGAGAAGATTGCCATATAATGAATAACGAGCATAAAGATAAAATGTAGAACGAATGAGAATATGTCAGCAATAGATCAATATATTAATCGGATTCCAAATGCGGAACTGCAACAGCAGTTGCGCGAGGAAGTAGAGCGATTGACCAAGAAGAAACGATTTGGACTGGTATGGGAGAATCACTTGCCAGACAATGTGACGTTGCCGGAGGTGCGTATCCGACGTGGAACGAAAGTGGCACTACGGGATAAGACACCTAATGATGTCTATGAGGTGCAAAGCCTGACGGACAAAGAGGCCGTATGTGTTGATCTTGTTTCTTTGGAAGAGGTGACGCTGCCCTTGTCTGACTTGATAGCGGTAGCGCAACGTGGTGATGTGATTTACCCCTACCTACAGCCAATGGATAGCGTGCAGAATGCTCCTAATAGTGATTTGTGGCATACACTCATCGAGGCAGATAACTATCATGCTCTCCAGTTGTTGGTTTACCTCTATGCAGGACAGGTGGATTGCATCTATATTGACCCTCCTTACAACAAGCCAGACTCTCACGATTGGAAGTATAATTGTGATTATGTGGACGGAACCGACTCTTATCATCACTCCAAGTGGCTCAGTATGTTAGAGGTAAGATTAAAGATTGCTAAGACACTACTCAATCCTAAGGACTCTGTACTGATAGTAACTATAGACGAGATGGAATATCATCATCTGGGATGCTTACTGGAGCAGATGTTTCCTGAGGCAAGAATTCAGATGATAACAAGTGTTATTAGTGCTAAAGGCGTTGTTCGCACAGGTCAATTTTCTCGTGTTGAGGAATACATCTATATAGTTGAATTGGGTAATTCTAAATTAACCCAGTTTGAGTATAATATGCTTGATGCTGAAATTAAGAAAGAATCAAACAGGGAAATTGAATGGTTAGGATTTCGTAGAAGAGCCCCCCAAGCTATTCGAGAATCAAGGCCCAACCAGTTTTATCCTGTATTTGTCGACACAATAAAAGGGACTATTCATTCTATTGGTGAAGTTCTTCCTCATGGCGTTGATAGAAATACAGTAACAATCCCTGAGAATTGTAAGGCACTGTGGCCACTTAGTAAAGAAGGTCACGAAAGATTATGGAGCCTTCAACAATCACAAGCTGTAATTAATTGGAAGAAGGGCTATTTAAAAGTAAACTGGAATTTCAAGAATGGTACAGGTACGGTTTATTATCTACCTGAAGGTACAATCTCTGACATTGAAAATGGGAAAGCGACGACGTTAGGATATAAAGAAGATGGCTCAATCAATGCAATTTATTATGTTGTGGGAACCACACCACCTAAAAGAGTATGGAACATGACCACTCACAATGCAGAGACATATGGTACTAACATTCTAAATGATATAATTGGAAAACGTTTTGATTATCCCAAATCCCTTTATGCCGTTCATGATGCCCTGCGTTTTTTTGTCGCCAACAAGCCCAATGCTTTGATTCTTGATTTCTTTGCAGGTAGTGGTACTACACTTCACGCTGTGAATTTGCTGAACAAGGAGGACGGAGGTAATCGTCGTTGCATCATGGTAACGAACAACGAGATTGGCGAACCCAAAGAGAAAGAACTATGGCCACAAGGAATACGTCCAGGCGATGAGGAGTGGGAACGTTGGGGTATTGCCCGCTATGTTAACTGGCCTCGTACCAAATGTAGTATATTGGGGGAGAATGTGAACAGACAACCCATTGAGGGCAACTATATTACTTCGCTCACTCAGACGAAAGAGACAGAACGTAAGTTTTCGCAAATCAACTTCCTGCCGACAAATGCTTCGTTGAAACAGAAGAAAGCCTTAGTGACACTCATCAACAAACAGAAGACGGTGAAGTTGCCCACAATGACACAGGATGAAGTCTTCCTTTTGTCGGAAGATGATAGCTACAATGCCTCCATCTTGTTTGACGTCTCAAAGAAAGAAGAATGGATAGAGGCATTAGAAGGTAATGGCCACATCACCAACTTCTATATCGTGGCAGAGAAAGATGCCACCTATAAGCAAGTGAAGAATGAAGTGAGCGAGTTAATGGGTAAGATAGAGGAAACGATACCCGTTGAAATGCCGATGAAGGATGGATTCAAGGCTAATGCAGCATACTTCAAGTTAGGTTTCCTCGACAAACGAAGTGTGGAACATGGACGGCAGTTGCAAGAGTTGCTGCCTCTGTTATGGATGAAAGCGGGTGCAAAGGGAGAATACCCCATGCAGATAACAGGCGATTATGCTATTTGGCCGGTAAACCGTATGGCTCTGTTGGCAGACGAGGCTCATTTTCGTCGATTCTGCAAGGAGTTGGAAAAACATACAGAGATAGAGACTGTTTACCTAATCACCGACAGTCAGACTGCCTACTTGAGCATGATTTCCGAGTTGAAAGGCATGAAAACCTATCAGCTATATCGTGACTACTTAGAGAATTTCAGAATTAATTACGCTGCGAAATAAGGATTGAGACTATGAATATTACATTAAAGACTTTCCAGAAACTACGTGCACGTGAGTTGCGCAAGACTTTTGCTATGGCTCAAATGAGTTGGCAGCATTTCGGACAGAAACAGATTATTTCGCTGACTGCTCCGACTGGTGCAGGTAAGACTATTTTGATGGCTCGATTTATAGAAGACCTACTGCGTGGTGATGAAGAGGGAATGGTTGAGGCCATGCCCAAAAGCATCGTTGTATGGCTGAGTGATGCACCAGAACTGAACGAACAGAGCAAGAAGAAAATAGAACGCTATTGCGATCGTATTGTATTTGGACAATGTAAGACACTGGATGAATCTTTCCGTGGCGAAAAACTGGAGCCAGGAAAAATCTATTTCCTCAATACGCAGAAGCTGTCAAAGACAAGTAAAATGACTCAGACAGGAGATGGACGAGATTGGACAATATGGGAAACCCTTCAAAATACCATAGATGAATATGGTCAGCAATTGGTGTTGATAATCGATGAAGCTCACCGTGGAGCGAAAGTGAACCAAACGACTATAATGCAAAAGTTTGTAAAGGGTTTCAAAGAGGATAAGCAACGAATGGATGCTTGGCCTATTATTATAGGTATGAGCGCTACGGTGGAGCGATTCAATACGCTGGCAAGTGCGAGCTTATCTACACTTAGCAAAGTAGTAATTACACCAGCTGAGGTGCGAAATTCTGGTCTGTTGAAAGACACCATTGAGATACACTATCCAGAAGAAAGCGTTATTAACAAAAATATAGCCGTTCTGCAAACAGCTGCGGACGAGTGGAAGGACAAATGTCTGCATTGGTACAACTACACCGAAAAGCAGCACTATCAGAATATATGCCCTATATTTCTAATTCAAGTAGAACCTGCGGCAGGGGGCAGACCGTCGGCCACCAATCTTGATGAATGTTTGCATGAGATTGAGAAACGAACAGGTGAGAAGTTTGAAACAGGCGAAGTTGTGCATGCTTTTACAGAGCAGAGTGAGATTTTGATTAACGGCTTAACTGTACCTTATTGTCAGCCATCAGCTATCAACGACGATCGCCATATTAAAGTGGTTTTCTTTAAGGAGGCACTTTCTACAGGATGGGACTGTCCCAGAGCTGAATGCATGATGTCGTTCAGAGTAGCTCGCGATGCAACGTATATTGCTCAGTTGCTTGGTCGCATGATACGCACGCCACGAGGGGAACGTGTTGAAGTTGACGAAACATTAAATTACGTGCATCTTTATCTTCCAAATTTTGATAAAGATACCGTCAAGCATGTGATAGATAAACTTAACGAAGAAGAGGGCGGCGCACTTCCAGTTGAAATTCAGCCTGTTGAAGGAAATAAAAGACAAACCGTCGTTATGACCACAAAGAGACCAACACAATCAACATCAAGCAACGAAAATTCTACAGGGGCAAACTCTAACGGGATTGGTTCTACATGGGTGGACGAGTCAACAGATACGGGCACTGCAAAAATTCTATCAGAAGATGGCAATATAAGTGAAAAACAAGTGCTTGGAACATCTGATGATCAAAAAGCTGACAAACAAAAAGCTCATGAGTCTTTTGATTTCTCACTTTCTTCAGAAGAAAGCGCAACACAACAATCATCAGCCCCTACATTAGACCCTTATGAGAAGGTAAAAGATGCCATTAATATGGCAGAGATTCATACATACGAAGTAAAGAATGTTGCCGTCACGAAAAACTATATGCGTTCTTTGTTTGAACTTGCACATTTGGCCGTCATATCAGGTATGGACGAATATGGGAATGTGGTTGATAGCATTAAAGACGATATTGTAGAGATGATACGTCAATATGTGACTGAATTAAGGAAAAATGGAGACTATGATGCATTGGTAGACAAGGCACTACAATATCAACTTAATACGATAAGTGTTGAACTATATAAGAACAACGCCAGTTTCAATACTACTCAAGGTCCAGACATCTTCTCACGAACAGACGCAGGCTTAGAACATCAGTTCATGCAAGCGGAGGTGCAACTTTGCAATGAAGGCATCGGGAAACGTTATGCCGACAAATATGAGGATGACATAGATGACAATAGCGTTTTGTATGATGTGATACTCTATGTGGCAGACGAACATCAACGCGACAAACGGATGGATTATGCAAAGAAACGTTTCTTTGAACTTGCTGATGCCTACCGTTCCAAAACAAAGATGTTACCAGAAGATTACCGCAAGAGATACAATGGTTTGGTAACACAAAGCAGCGAAGTAACACCACCCCTGCTTTTTCACCTGCCGGACAATATCAACGTAGATTTGGATTTAGATGGCGAGACATGTATCGACCATCTGTTTGTGAATGCTGAAGGAACTGCCACGTTCAAACTGAAAGGATGGGAACCCATCACTTTGAATGAAGAGCGTAAGCATCCAAATTATATCTGCTGGCTCCGCAATCAGGAAAGGAAGCCTTGGGCATTGTGTATTCCATATAAGTATGGTGACGAAGTTCATCGCATGTATCCTGATTTCATGATTGTACGCAAGGATGCCACGGGTAACTATGAGTTTGCCTTGCTGGAACCGCATCGTGATGACAAGAAAGATAATCTTGCAAAAGCTAAGGGACTGTGTGACTATGCTGAGAAGTGTTCAGCAGTCAGCCGGGTACAAATGTTACGACTGAAGAAAACAGCAGGTGGAGATAGAATGCTGAGGCTGGATTTCTGCAAAATGGGGGTAAGGGAAAGAGTCAGAGCATGTAATACAGAAGCAGAATTCGATAAAGTGTTTTCCGCAGAAGGGGAAATGGATTGATAAGTATTAAGCGAAAATAGAATGATGTACGATAAAATAGTCTCAATAGTTCACAAGGTTAAAGAATCTCTTTCCCATAGGCCAAAGGACAAGAGAATTGATTGCTTTCTTGAAACAATATTCGAGGAATACAATTTGATGCTGTCTGAGTTGAATGATTGTTGCAAAGAAAACATTCTAACAAACAGGCAACTTCAATCTGTTGACCAAATAGAGCAACGGATTTTGCAAGGGCAAAAGGATTATTTTAATGGCAAGTTAATGGGAGCCTTGTTTGAAATGCAAGCTCTTCTTCAAGACCTGAATTTAATAGATGGTTTAAACATACGTAGTGTAAAGAAAGGCGAAATATGGTATAGAGGACGGCTAAGAGAGAAGGGAACACGTCTTTTTGAAAAGAAGGAAATGTTCCATATACCAGAGAATCTAAGAGAAAATGTTAATAGTCAAAGATTTAGCTACAATGGATACCCTTGTCTGTATTTGGGAAAATCTATATGGGCTTGTTGGGAAGAACTAGACGAGCCACAATTGGATGATGTTTGTTTTTCTGCTTTTAAATTAACAGATGACATAAAGTTATTTGATTTATCCATGCCTACAGATGATAATCTAAAATCAAAATCTATTGAGGATTATAAAAAGATTCTATTGACATTGCCACTTGCAATAGCATGTTCAGTTAAAACTATTAATGAGAAGAATAATTTTAAATCTGAATACATTATACCTCAACTATTAATGGCGGAACTCGTTAATTCACATCCGTTTGATGGTTTTATCTTTTCATCTACGAAAAAGAATCCGGCTTTGGATTGGAAAGAGGATTATCTGCTTAACATGGTATTACCTGTGGTGGGTGATTTTGACAATGATGGTTTATGCATCATTCTAAAAAAACAATTCACCGTTACGGCTCCTATTTATTATAAATATGAGTTTCTAAAGGCCAATGTTTCAAACATGGTTTCTGTCACTAATGAGGAGATAGATAAGCTGTTTAATGATTCGGGAAAACCAGAAGAAATTGATAAGAATGAAGATCTATATCCCAGAGCCCTATTCGGACAAATGGAAGAGATACTCAATAATAAGGACTTCTCTGCCATATAGATATTAGAAAGTACAAGTACAGTGGGGATAGGTCAATGTCTCGCCCAACGTACAAGGGATGATGAAGACGTGAAACAGAACAATAGCAAATCTGGTCATGCTAAAGATATATTTAGATTGGAATAGTATCAATAACATACAGACAAGGCATCCTAAGCTGTATGAACTGATAAAGGAATATGGACATTTGTTCATCTTCCCGTATTCCAATGCGCACATTCGTGATCTTCTGGTTAGTAAGGATGAGAACAATCCATTTTACCAAAGAGATATAGCAACACTTACCGAAATCTGCGGAAAACATTTGCTCCAATTTGAAGATGAAAACAATTTGACCAATCCTCTTTTCTGCTTGCCCGAAGACTATATTGATTTAATTGGCACTCCCTTGGAAATCATTCAGAAGACAGACTGGTTCCCACAGCAAATCTTTCTACAGTTTAAAGAAAGCGTTAGGAAGAGCTTCCCTGATAGTGTTCAAAAGAGAATACAGGGCGCTAATCCGGAAGAGGTGTTTGAGATAATCAACAAAGGTTTGAAATCCATTAATTCCGAACACACAATCGAGGAATTATCCCTCTCACAAGTCAACAGCATTCGTAATATGATGAATGAGGAGGCTAAATTCAAGTCGTTGTGTCTGGCACTTGATATGTGTGGATTCAGACCAGAAGATAAGGATAAATCGTTTACTAATATTGATGCTGACGCTAGCCACATCTTCTATGCGTCAAAATGTGACATATTAGTATCTGCTGACAGGAAAATGAGAGGAAAGGCGGAAGCAATGTTTTCTAAATACAATGTTGTTACAAAAGTACTCACACCAAAACAATTGGAAGGGCTTGTACTTGAAGAAGTAGATAAGGAATATAGTTTACAGAATCTATTATCAAGCATTAAACAATATGGACATCCACGTGAAGAAACAGATGGGGCTCACTACAAATTGATGGAATCCCCAGTATTCGGCCTGTTCAACGCTTGTTTCCTGGTTGATGAGCATTTTGGTTGTACTGGAGAGCCTAAATCAGCACTATTTGTTTATTGCTTTAACAACACTCCTTACCTGTATTATACCGAGTTGACGAGTTTTTTTGATTTAATTAAAAGTTTCTTGCCAGATGATATGCAAAGCGTGTTTCAAAAAGAATACGTTGAAGAATTATGCAGTAGAGATAAGAGAAGGGCAATGGATGCCAGATTCTATTTCGATTGCCCAGATTTAAACTTGTCATTCGCATTTTATGGTGACCCTATCTCATCTGTGCCATGTCCCATGATGCAGGTAAGGTTTGCTTAGTGATAATGATAGAAAATAGTACGGAACTCGAAAATGTTATAAGAATATATGGAAGAAAATAATATAGACAACGAACTGTTTAATCCAGAGGAGATGCAGTCGCCCTTTGATAGCATCAAAGAGGTGGATGCTGAGGGACATGAGTGGTGGAACTCTCGTAAGTTGGCACGGCTGATGGGCTACATGAAATACTGGAACTTTGAGCGCTTGATGGATAAGGTGACTACGTTCCTGCAACAAGAGAAAGGACTGGACTTGAAAGAGCACATGGTGGAGATTGAGGAGATGGCAAAACTTGGCTCAGGAACATCACGCCAAGTGACTTCATTCCTTCTCTCACGTACAGCATGTGTCGCTATCGCCCTGAATGCAGACAAGAAGAAACCCATCACCAAGGTTGCTCAGGGTTACTTTACTCAGAAGATGGACTCGAAGGAACTGGCCACAAGCTTCGAGGGTAATGTTCTGATCTATCGCACGAGTACGGGTAAGGTAAATGTAAGTGTGCTGTTCAACAATGGAACACTCTGGCTGTCACAACGACGAATGTCGGAATTGTTTGCTGTTGATGTTTCTACTATCAACTATCATCTGAAGCAACTGGATGAGACTGGTGAGGTCCATATGTCCGACGCTATTCGAAAAATTCCAATTCTCTCGGACAAATGGGATGAACAGGGCGTTCTGCTATATAACTTGGATGCAATAATAGCCGTTGGCTATCGCGTAAACAGCTATGAGGCTACGCAGTTCCGTATCTGGGCACGCGAGGTGTTGAAGGAATACATCCAAAAGGGCTTTGTGCTGGACGATGAACGACTGAAGGGTAAGAATCCGTTTGGTGCTGACTACTTTGAGGATTTGTTGGATCGTATCCGCGAGATACGTACCTCTGAGCGTCGCTACTATCAGAAGATAACGGATATTTATGCAGAGTGTAGTAGCGACTACGACCCCAAGAGCGAGGTGACGAAGACGTTCTATAAGACCGTTCAAAACATGATGCACTATGCTGTAAGTCATCAGACGGCTGCAGAGATTGTTTATAATCGCGCCAATGCCGAGAAACCGCACATGGGACTGACGACGTGGAAGAATGCTCCTGACGGACGGGTGGTGAAGAGAGATGTGACCATTGCCAAGAACTATCTGTCGGATAAGGAAATAGAAAGCCTGAATCTGCTGACGACAGCTTTCCTGGATATGGCAGAGGACAGAGCGCGACGTCATATCATTATGAAAATGACAGACTGGAAAACTCTGCTGGAGCGATATTTACAGATATCCGATCGAGACATTCTGCCAGATTCTGGTTCTGTTAGCCACGAGGAAGCCGAAGCCAAAGCGTTGGGAGAATACGAAAAGTTCTGGAGGATACAGGATAAGACGATTCTCTCTGACTTTGACAGGTTTATTGAAGATTTGAAATAAGAGTATGAAACACATAGAAGTTGTAGCAGCGATTATTCGCAAGGGAGATAGGATTTTCGCCACGCAGCGGGGATATGGCGAGTGGAAGGACTGGTGGGAGTTTCCTGGCGGAAAGATGGAGGCTGGGGAGACACCAGAGAAAGCACTCGTGAGGGAGATTCGCGAGGAACTGTCTGCGGAGATTAGCGTCGATGAGTTGCTTTGTACGGTGGAGTATGATTATCCGCAGTTTCATCTCACCATGCATTGTTATCTCTGTTCGCTGGTGACGGAGGCGCTGCATCTGAATGAGCATGAGGCGGCGAAGTGGCTGGCGAAGGATGAGCTGGATAGCGTTGACTGGTTACCAGCAGATTTGGAGGTTGTTCAAACGATTAAAACAAGAATACGATAAATGAGCGAGATAAGGATGAATAATATAGAACAGGTGTTAAAGACCTATTACGGGTATGATGAGTTCCGGCCTTTGCAGAAGGACATCATCATGCACACCATTGGCGGTGGCGACTCGCTGGTGCTGATGCCTACGGGTGGCGGCAAGTCGTTGTGCTTTCAGATGGCGGCGCTGATGATGGATGGGATGGCAGTTATAGTGTCTCCGTTGATATCCTTGATGAAAGATCAGGTGGAGGGTTTGCGGATGAACGGTATTGCGGCGGAGGCTTTGAACAGCAGCAATGACGAGGGGTATAACCGCGACATCATTAATCGTTGTGTGGACGGAAAGGTGAAGATGCTCTATATCTCGCCTGAACGATTGGTGGGTGGTGTGCTTGCGATACTCCAGAATGTGCAGGTGTCGCTCTTTGCTATTGATGAGGCGCATTGTATATCGGGCTGGGGGCACGATTTCCGACCTGAATATACGCAACTGGGGCAGTTGAAGCAGTTGTTCCCCCATGTGCCGATTATGGCCCTGACGGCTACTGCCGACAAGATTACGAAGGAGGATATTCTGGTGCAACTGAATATCAAGGATGCCAAGACTTACATCAGCAGTTTTGACCGTCCGAACCTGAGCCTTGACGTGAAACGTGGCTATTCTGCAAAGGACAAGCTGCGTTCTATCGAGGAGCTTATTCGCAGACATCCTGGTGAGAGCGGTATCATCTATTGTCTGGCTCGAAAGACTACGGAAGCGCTTGCTGCGAAGTTGAAGCAGGATGGTTTCTCCGTAGGTGTGTATCATGCAGGCATGCCTAACTCTGAGCGTAACCAAGTGCAGGATGATTTCCAGAACGACCGAGTGCAGGTCATCT
>Ga0247609_10007355_pt1 | contig 10497 bp, 13 predicted proteins | sample 172DNAGHGlowgp2_FD_193487 | JGI IMG/M metagenome (GOLD analysis project Ga0247609, IMG submission 193487) | Sheep rumen microbial communities from Palmerston North, Manawatu-Wanganui, New Zealand - 1728 DNA GHGlow gp2 | ecosystem: Host-associated > Mammals > Digestive system > Stomach > Rumen ...
GCATCTTCGTTGGTTATGGAAAACGGTGCAAAGGTACTAACTTTTATCCAATTGAGGAAATCTTCCCTGTTCTATGTGTGGCTATGGATGAGCGGAGGGGCTGCCACGGAAAAATCCGGGTGCGCCGTTTGGGCTGATGTCGTCTGTCTGTTTTTTATGCCAGTGTTGGCACTCTTCTTGCAAAAAATAGGCTGTTCGTGGGCACCCTTCATCATGATATTAATCATTTTAATCGGTGAGCTGATATTTAACGTCTGGAACACCCGGTCTATTAGCACCAAATATTTAATGGCCGACGATGTGCTGACTTCCCGCCAGCGACGGGGTTGTCATCATGAAGCGTGTCAATCTGGACAAGCCTGTCCGTAATCTCGCCGTCTTTTTCTCCGCCAACCCCACTTTTCACTATTCACTATTCCCTTAGAATGGAGCCCGAACTGGACTGCTGGCGGACAGAAGTTCTGGAACACGATGGAGTTTGACGACCCTCGCTCTGCGGCGGGCCGAGTCAAGGAGACTTACACCAAGCCCATCTTCTTCTTCGACCTCAACAACGCCTTCCGCCTGCCGCACCGATGGCAGCTCGAAGCCAACATGAGCATCCAGACCAAGGGTGACGTCATCAACTTCCGCATGAAGTCGGCTTCCTACGCTCTTGGCTTCGTGGTTCAGAAGTGCTGGCTGAAGGATGACGCCCGCTGTCTGCGTGCCACCATCAGCGACGTGTTCCAACGCAGTGTTCAGGATATGGCTATGGACTGCGGGGCCTACAGTTTCTTCGAGAACGAGTCTCGCAGCAACCACCGTCTGGGTATCTCGCTCCGCTACACCTTCAACGTCTCGAAGAGCAAATACAAGGGCACTGGTGCCGGACAGGCAGAGCGTCAGCGAATGAGTGGAAATTAGCCATTCATCACATTTCCGTGCAGAATATCCCAGATATTTGGTATAATTCGCAACTCTTCGTAATTTTGCATCGTCTAACAAATAAAAATAAAATACATAATAGGTATGAAGACTAAAGATTTAAAAAAGATAGTTCTTAGCAGAACCAAGCCACAGAGCTGGGTGCTGGTTATGCTGACGATGATGCTGGCATTTGTGATGAACGCTAATGCACAACAGAGACCGACTTCTGGTCAACAAAAGCGCATGATGGAGTTTCAAGTGATGATGGCTATGCATGATACCACCTATAAAAACTTTATCAAGGACGGAAAATACAAAGAAGCAATAGTTCCGCTTACCACGCTGATCAATATTCTCGACACCACAACGATCTGTCAGGACACAGAGATTTCTCCCGAAATGATTAAAGCCGCAAAGGCCGATTACCTTTATGACATGGCCTGCTGCTATGCCTTGACGAAGCAGAAGAAACAGGCATTGGAGGCACTCGAAAAATCGGTGGATAGCGGCTATAAGCGCTACGACAACATGCTCAACGACAACGATCTCAGTTCGCTTCGTAAGGACAAGAAATATCAGGCTCTGTTGGCTATGGTTAAGGATCGTCAACCGCTTAGTGTTCTCAAGAATTCTGCTCCCTATGCTCAGGATTCCGTGAAAATGGATAACCCTTTTAGTTGTGAGTCGAAGGAATCGAAGTGCCTGAGCGTGGTGCGCGAATATTTCAAACTTGACTCAGTGGCTGGTCAAGGCGATGAGTTGTCGAAGATTATCAACTTGCTGCATTTTGCCCACGATAATATGCGCCATGATGGAAACAATCGTGCCTTTGCCGAGATGGATGCCTGGGTGATGGACAAGAACGGCACGATGCTCAGTATTGCCGAGGTGCGCGACCGTCTGAGGAACGACCTGCCGCTAGTGCTCTGCGAGACAGCCAACTGGAAGTGCGACACAACCACCGAGCCAGACATTTTCTGGGCAAAGCCCGAAATATAAATAATGATGGAAAACAGCCACCGATGGCCGTTTCTACAGCGACTTTTATCCACGTAGTTTTGTCCTTTAAATTATGCAAACGAAAGCACTTGTCGTTATCGACATTCAGAACGATATTACCAAGCACTACCGCGACATTGTCAGCAACATCAACGCTGCTATTGAATGGGCTGTGTCTGAAGGAATGCACGTCGTCTATATCAAGCACAACAACATCACCGCCAGCACCCGTACCTTTAAGCCTGGTACTCGTGGCGAGGAGTTAGTGCCGGAACTGAAAGTTGTATCAGACCATATTTTTGTGAAGACAAAGAGTAATTCATTGACGAGTGAGGCGTTTGCCACGTTCATTGCGGAAAACGGAATCACAGAGTTCTATATCGCCGGTGCCGATGCTACCGCCTGCGTGAAATCCACCTGCTTCAACATGCGGAAAGTAGGCTACACGGTGCACGTCCTCTCTGACTGTATCACCAGCTACGACCTGAAGAAGTTGCCAGAGATGCTCGCCTATTACGCAAAACAAGGTTGCGAAGTAATAGCGAAACAATTACTTGAACAATAAACAATGAATAATTATCGTCATGGAAATATCAAATTGGTTTAAGGGTTTCGAGAAAGGTATAACACGGCTCTCTCCAGAGGAGCGGTCTGCATTCTTCTCGGAATGTGGGAAAAACTGTGTAAATGGCGGCACGCTTTCTGTTTACACGAAACTCTTTGAGGATGCCAAAGGGAACATGGATGTGTTCTTTCAGATGGCTAATGATTTGCCAGGAGTAAAAGGTGAGATCGTAGAGACAGGTCGTGTTTATCGGCTTATCTTCTTAAAATGCACCTGTGAGTTGTGTAAAAAGGGATATGTCACTACGCCTTTGCTCTGTGAATGTTCACGTCAAAGTGTGATTTATTCGCTGCACAGTTTATGGAAAGACAAGAACTTCACCGTAACGCTTTGTCATTCCATCTTGGGTGGTGGGACAGATTGTGAAATGAGAATAGAGGTCGATAGATGAAACAGGAAATAAACTCTCAAGAGAGTAATCGTGCAGAAGCATTCAGTATGTGGATGTCATCGCCTATGCCCATGGTGACATTGGTGAAGACGCTGGATGTCAGCCGTTTGATAAAGGTTAGCAAGAAGAGCAACATAAAATTCACCTCACTGATGTGCTGGTGCATAGGCAGGACAGCGAGCCAGGTGGAGGAGTTCTATACGTTGCCTGTAGAAGGAAAGTTGTATCGCTATGACAGACTAGCCATTAACGTCATTGTAGAGAATAGTAAGGGAGGCATCAACTCCTGCGACATTCCCTACTCCGATGATTTACAGCAATTCAATCGCGACTACCAGATGCTAACAGTGCAAGTAGCGAGAGAATGTAAGAGCACTTTCCTTGAGGACCACATGGTTATCGGCACATCTGCCATGATTCAGACGGAACTCGACTGCATCATCAACCAATATACAGATCAGTTCAGCAATCCGATGGTGATGTGGGGCAAGTATCGCATGGGACTGTTCAAGACTACACTGCCTGTATCTTTCCAATTCCATCACGTTCAGATGGATGGTGGTCATGCGGCAAAGTTCCTTCAGCGCCTACAGGATGAAATCAACAATTTGAAAAAAGAATGGTGATTACAAGCGAGAGATTACAACAGACATTCAGCGAGGGCGGTGCACAGGAAATCTACCAAGATGTAAAGGCAAATGGTGATTTTCTTGGCTTTGCTCGTCAGTATGCATTCAGCCAGGATTAGAAAAATCCTCCATATCATTGCGATACAGAGGAATAATTTGGGAATAATTATGATTTCTATTTACTAATCTTTTCGGCCATTCTTACCAATTCCTGATAAGGGAGGCCACCAACGAAACGCTCTATGTCTCCATTTTTAGTAATAAAGAACAGTGTAGGAATCGATTGGATGCGGGCTGCAGCAGCAAGAGCCTGGTTTTTGTCTACATCAACCTTCAATACCTTGATACGGCCATCATACTCGTCGGCAAGTCGCTTCAACATAGGAGCGAGTGCCTGACAAGGGCCACACCATGTGGCATAGAAATCGATGATAACCGGCGTGATGCCTGTATAGTTGTAGCCTCTGAGGTACTGCTGATAATCTTTGATATTCTCCATAATCGTTATAGTGTTTTAATGTTTTAATGTCATAATCTTTCTAGGACAGGCCAGCGTACACTTGCCGCATTTCAGACAGTCGGGATCGAGATAGCCAATCTCCTGCCCTCGGCTGTCGTAGGGCGTGAGTTGCATCGGACAGACGCGGGCACAACTCTTGCACCTGGCTTTGGCTTCGCCAGACGCGACTTGGCCATTCAAGCGAGCTTGATGGCTCTCGCTGCTCCTGGCGTTCATCTGACAGGCACTCGATACGTGGATGTTGGTAAAGGCTTTGGGCAATGGTGCCTTCTTGGGAGCCACCCAGCGTGAAAGAGAACCCATGGGACAGAACGAGCACCAGGTGCGAGGCGCATAGACAAAACTCAGCGTAACGCCAACGATGGTAGTCACCACAATAATTGTCCAAAACACTCGACCGATACCACTCCACATAGCCAAGCCTCCCTCGCTCCAAGGAACGGTGAATGTGAGCTGGATGCCGAACATGCTGAAGATAAAGAACACCATGAACAAACGGAAACCGAACGTACGCACGAAAGCTGGTATTGGTTTGTGGGGTGAGTACTTCGACAATAGGCGGTCGTACATATTGCCGCGTGGACACACATTGCCGCACCACCAGCGTCCCTTCCAGATACTGGTCATCACGGGGCCAATCATACAAATGAGTGCGATGAGACCAATCACGGGATAGAACCATCCGACGATGATATACGCGATGATGATCCAATAGAGATTGAATCCTGGTGTCGCAAAGTGACGGTGGAATTGCTTTTGAGCCATAATTTCTTTGTTTTAACTGAATTATGGTGCAAAATTACAAAGAATATAATAGAAATACAAATCATTTTATCTATCTTTGCATCGGTTTTATCTATTATCAAAGAAGCGTATGACCCTACAACAACTGAAATACATTGTAGCTATCGACCGCCAACGCAACTTCGCCAAGGCTGCCGAACAGTGTGGCATCTCACAGCCCACACTTAGTGCCATGCTCGTGAAACTGGAAGAAGAACTCGATGTGCGCATCTTTGAGCGCAGCAACAAACTCGTCACTCCCACAGCGGCTGGCGAAAAGATTATCCGTCAGGCGGAGAAGGCACTGGCCGAGGCAGATCGCATTACGGAACTCGTGGCCGAAGACAAGGGAGCTGTCAATGGCGAGCTGGCACTCTCCGTCGGTCCTACCATCGCGCCTTACATCCTGCCCAAGTTCATCCGTCATTACGTGGAAAACTATCCCACCGTGAAACTCTCCATCCGCGAGATGAAGGTCGACACAATGCTTAGCGAACTGCTGTTGGGGCATCTCGATGCCGGTATTGCCATCAGCGGAAATTCGCGTCAGGGCATCCTCGAAGTGCCACTTTACACAGAGCGTTTCATGGTTTATCTCTCAGAGGACTGTTGGCGCAAGCTGCCCGTGTTCAAGCCCGAGAACCTAGAGCACGAGAAGATGTGGATTATGAAGGAGGCACAGTGCCTGCGTGAGAGTGCCTTCAGTTTCTGTAAGGCAAGAACCAAGGGTAACCGCGTTTATAAGGCAGGCAGTATCGAGACGCTGATCCGCATTGTCGATGAGAATGGCGGCTTCACCATTATACCAGAGATGCATCTGCCATTCCTATCCGACCGTCAGCGCGAGAACGTGCGCCGCATCGAGGGCGACTATCTCTCTCAGCGCCGTGTGTCACTCTACATCCGCGAAGACTACATCCGCCAGCGTATGCTCAACACCATCACAGAAACGCTTCTCCGATTCATGCCCGATGGGATGATGGAAGAGCGGATAGTGAAATACGGAATTAAGTTGTAATCATCATTGGAGGGGTATGCTAAATGCCAAATCTCGAATTCTTTTGGCAACTACAAATGAATTTCGATATGAATCTCTAGCAAATTTGAAAAGTCTAAATCTTATAAATGGCATATTCTTTTCGTTATAAGTTGTAAGGCTCCCCATAGGCGTTACGGAGTTCCTTGATGTCCATATCGAAGGCAATGGCAAACATATAATCTTAGAGTGCTACGAAGAAACGACTTTGGCCGAAGAATATGCGACCCAGTTTGTCCTTAATGGAAATAACGAGCCCCATGAACGGATTATGTTCCACGTCGATAACCTCACCGTCAATCCAGTCGGCCTGTGCCGGCAACTGCGGACTGACTTTCATTCTATCACCAACTTTCGGTTCCATATTATCAGTTTATTATTTATTCGGTGCTAAGATACGAATTATTTCAATAACAAAAATCAATTTGGACGGAAAAGTGACATTATATCATAAAAAAATACGGGGAAGTATCGTTTTCATCCCTGTACATATTGGAATAGACTTATTACTACACTTATCTGACAATCTTTTTACCATTTTGAATCACAATACCCTTATATCCAGCCTGAACAACGGTGCCTTGCAGGGTATAGGCTCTCGACGGGTTGTTCCCATTGGTACGCACGCTGTTGACGGCTGCAGTTCCTGATGTGGCAAAGTTCTGCGTCGGCAACCAGTTCTGAATCAATGAAACACGGTTAGAATGATTTGCGTTGTTGATTCACAGCGCATCGCCCGCCCAAGTCACCTTGGGGAGCAAATAGTAACTTTGACCTTCTTTGAGGTCGAAGATAGGCTGCATCTCGGAAAAACTCAAATAAAATTTGGTTTTTCGCTCGATTTAGATAACTTTCTCACGCTCAAGAATGCAAATTTATTTAAATTCTCTTCGCCAAATCGAAATTTTGCACTATCTTTGCAAATGAATTTGCGAGAACGGGCTGCACCTCGGCCATTCAAACGAGCTTGATGGCTCTCGGTTTGCACCGTCCTTGCATCGTGATTCTGAAAAGAGTCACCCGTAAAGGTGCACTTAGCTGTGCTTAATTGGGAACTGGGGTGTGAATCCCCGACTGTCCCGCAGCAGTGAACTCCGTTATGGCTCCTAAGCATAAACGCCATTGCCCATTTGGGTGAGAAGGCGCTTGGGAGTGGAGGAAAGTCTGAAGACCAGCCTTTTTCGGTTAAAATGCCACTGCACCACGATGTATGGTGTCGGCTGGCGCAATTAGTTTTTTGTGGAAAATGTCAAGGTGGACAGTCATGTATTGTAGTCTCTCTCTTTGGCTCAGCGCAACTATGCGCATATGTGTATTATTATATAAGTTTTACGGGGCAGCCTGTCGTGAGACAACGTTTCCCCTTTTCATAGAGTATTCAATGATATTGAGATATGAAACATGAATCAATCATCGTCGTGTACGACAGCTGTCAGGCTATTGCTGAGGAGATAGCCGACAAGTTGGGGGCTGAAACCGTCAGCGTCCAGAGTATGAACATCAGGCAGATTGAGAACTCTCAGAGTCTTGTCCTTGCTGTTGAGTTTCAGGCCGACGGCCCGTTGTCACCCCATTGGCAGTACGCCTGCCAGATGTTCCGTGGTGCCAGCCTGAACGGCAAGAACATCGCCGTTATGGTGGCTTTGGGCAACAGTCAGGACAACGGCATCTATGCCGAAGCATTCAATAGCGAGCTTAGGCAAAACGGAGCACACATCGTAGGTGACCAGCTTTATGCAGGCACATCCGGATGGAATCTCGATAACTGGGTGTGTGCTGTTTCACCGAACCTTTAACCCGTCAAAATTTAACCGTTATGATATACATTTTCATCGTAGCCCTCGAGTTCCTGCTTGCCTTGACTGGCGTGGGTCTGCTCATCTGGCACTACAACCACAAAGCGTAGTCCCCCCCCTCATTAACGGCTCTCGCTGCTCCGTCCCACAAACGTATAGCCAATCCCTTCTACCGCCTTGCGGATGGCTTCTTCCGTTGCAGGGCCTTTGATGGTGAGGGTGTTGGCAGAGGCGCTGGCCTTGGCTTTCTCTACACCTGGCAGATCCTCGACGGCACGAACTACGGCAGCCTCGCAATGGCTGCAATGCATATCCTCGACCCTGTAAACTGTAACGTCGGGGTCTGACGGTTTCTTGGTGGTAAACTTGCTAAACAGTTTCATCATAAGAGCAAATACTATTAATAGGGTTAATATTGTGGCGCAAACGAGTTTAAACGGGCTGGGCAGAGCGGATGCACTCATGCAGCAGGCACCGTGATTGGCAATGGAAAAGTCCAAGCCAGTGGCATTCAGAAGCAGACCGAAGAGGACGGCGAAGCCCACGATGGTCATCAGATAGATGGAGGTAAAACGTTGTCCCATGGACTTGTGAACCACGAGGATGGAGGCCAGGTTGACCGCAGGCCCCGCCATCAGCATCACTAGTGCCGCTCCTGGCGAGAGTCCTTTCATCATCAGGGCTGCAGCCACAGGGATGCTACCCGTAGAGCAGATATACATCGGCACGGCAATGGCCAGGATGACTAGCATCTGCCACAGCGGCTGACTGCCGAAGGAAAGGAAGAACTCGTCTGGCACCGCGACCTGAATCAATGCCGCCACGACAAGTCCGATGAGCAGCCGCAGACCAATGTCGCGAATCATGTCATAGTAGGCATACTTCACGACACGCCACAACCTGTTACCACGTTCCACTTGGCATGAGGCATTGGATTCTTCCGTCATATTATCCTCACGAACAAGCCTGTTTACCAGCAGTCCACCGCAGACACCTGTAATGAGTGCCGCCACGGGTCGGATAATGGCAAAGCCCAGTCCCATCAGCGAGAACGTGGCCAGGATGGAGTCGATACCCGTCTGCGGTGTGGCAATGAGAAACGAGGCGATTGCCCCTTTTGATGCCTTCTCATTTCTGAGTCCGATAGCTGTTGGAATCACGCCACACGAACACAATGGAAGGGGAATGCCCAGCAACGCCGCCCATAGCACCGACAGCCTGTTTTTGCGCGACAGATAGTTGGCATAGAATTTCTGCGGCACAAGCACATGTAGCACCCCTGCAATCAGGAATCCCAACAATAAGTAGGGAGCCATTTCGCAAACCACGTTCAAAAGCGATGTGAAGAAACTCTGTATATCCATAACTATGCTGCAAAGGTACGACTTTTTTTTGAAAGAAAAGAAGACGATGTTTAAAATCATAACTTTTGAGTATTGTACACTTCGTTTTTTCGCCGTACCTTTGCAGCGGAATTTGAAATTGAATAAATCATGATAAGAAGTAACAGGCAACAGAATGTTATGGCAAAGACCAAGGGGACTTACGTTAGCGTGAGTCCTCTTTTTTTGAACTGGCTAGACAGCCCACTTTTCACCGCAGAGGAGCATAATTATGTTAAATCTTGCACTCAAAATCGAAAAAATAGTAGTATTTGTATCGTGATTTGGAAACAAATTATTAATTTTGCACCGTCAATTCATTATGAAAGAAGAAATTGAAGAGAAGCCGGTATTTCGGCTGATATAATCTACGGAAGCTGATAGCTTCATCCAGTCCATACCTGAAAAGGCATGGGAGAAGGTTCGCTACAATATCCGTAGAATACAAAAGGGAGAGCAGAACAGGGAACTGTTCAAGAAACTGGATGGAAAAGAAATCTGGGAATTCCGGACGCTCTTCAATAAAATAGCATATAGGCTGTTTGCCTTCTGGGACACTGAAGCTGAGACACTGGTGATAGCGACACATGGTATCGTAAAAAAGACTCAGAAAACTCCTTCAAAGGAAATAGCGAAAGCTGAAGAGATTCGCAAACTGTATTTTGAACTTAAAAAGAAAAAATGAATATGGAAAAGGTTGGAGATATGAAATTCATTGATTTCGAGGATGTGCTTGACCGCGACCTCGGTAAAGTCGGAACACCAAAGCGCGATGAGTTTGAACGCAAGGTGGACGAGTCCGTCCATGCCTATCGGTTGGGCGAAGCCATTAAGAAAGCACGTCTTCAGCAGAACCTTACCCAAGAGCAGCTTGGAGAGAGAATCGGAGTGAAACGCGCTCAGATCTCAAAGTTGGAAAAAGGTTATAGCATAACCATACCGACCATGAGCAGAGTATTCAAGGCTCTTGGAATTGCAACGGCAACACTTGACCTTGGCAGTATTGGCAAAGTTGCCCTATGGTAAGCAAAGTTAGTTCTACAAAGCTACTTTCAGAATAGCCCCAAAGAGTTGACGGTTGAAAACCCCAGGAGTTTTCAACCGTCAACCGCTTTTTTCAATACCTGTCAACAAATGGGGACTTTGTTATCCCCAGTCGTTGACGTTCCAGACTTCAATGTCATAGTTCGTGGAATAGCCCTGTGTCTGATAGTTCATTTCCAGTTCTTTTCTGATAATTCGTTTTGCCTCGGTTTCAAGCACACGTCTTGATACTCTTTCCAGCCTATCATCCTCAAATATCTCTTCAAGGTCTATCTCATGGTTCTTGACGATGGCATTGATGGCAGACCGTTTGCTGGTGTAGATGCCCTTGCAGTCGCGGTTGGCGATAGTGTGCCAGGCATCAGTCTCATATACTACAAATA
>Ga0247609_10007357_pt1 | contig 10496 bp, 6 predicted proteins | sample 172DNAGHGlowgp2_FD_193487 | JGI IMG/M metagenome (GOLD analysis project Ga0247609, IMG submission 193487) | Sheep rumen microbial communities from Palmerston North, Manawatu-Wanganui, New Zealand - 1728 DNA GHGlow gp2 | ecosystem: Host-associated > Mammals > Digestive system > Stomach > Rumen ...
CTATACGGAGGTGCCGCCGGTGCGCCATTTTGCCAGTCGGCTGTCGCTCTTCGTGCTCTTCCGTACGTTGCAGGTGCTTGGTGCCTATGGCTTCCGGGGCTACTTCGAGCAGAAGAAACATTTCATAGAGTCGATACCGCCGGCAATCATGAACCTGCGCGAACTGCTTGCCAGCTCTACACGGTTCCACTATCCTCATCTGATGGACGTTCTGCGCCGGTTGACAGAGCTGCCGCAGTACCGACAGGTAGCGGCAACGGCCAAGCGTGCCGACGGCTATAAGACGACAGCCCTGAACCCTTATAAAGCCCATCCGCAAGACGGTCCTGCCACTTTCTCAAAGTACGATGCACAGGGGCCGCTGGTGGTCAGAGTCTTCAGCTTCTCGTTCGGCAAGGGTATTCCTGCGGATGAGAGCGGCAATGGCGGCGGCTACGTGTTCGACTGTCGCAGCACCCACAACCCCGGCCGATACGAGCCATACAAGAAACTGACAGGACTTGACGAACCCGTGATCCGCTTCCTGGAGGACGACGGTGAGATACTGACCTTCCTGGACTCGGTCTATAAGCTGGCCGATGCCCATGTGCGCCGCTACATCCAGCGCGGCTTTACCTCGCTGATGTTTTCGTTTGGCTGTACGGGCGGACAGCACCGTAGTGTCTATTCTGCCCAGCATCTGGCCGAGCACATCCATGAGAAGTTTGGCATAGAGGTGCGCATCTGCCACAGGGAGCTGAACATCACCCAGACGCTTCAGGCGCGACAAGATTAGAAGGAATGGCTGCCGGTTGTCGCAAAATCGCGATAGCGTCGCAACGACTTTTAGGTTTTGTGACAAGAATCTTTGGACGGACGGGAAAAAGATCGTAATTTTGCAAAAACAAAAAATAAATAGATATGGCATTAATAGCAGTTTTAGAATTCGGCGACAATAACATCAAGCGCTACTCCAAACAATATTTGGTGGCAGACTGCCGATTTGTGTTTGATCGCCCCTACAATGCGTTCCGTCCAGGTCAGAATGCACAATGCAACCGTATAGAGGTTGATGTGGTGGCTCCCGGCAAAGAAGATTTGGAGCTCTTCGAGTGGTTTGCCAGCCAGGGCGTTCGTGACGGGCGTATTCTGATCAGTCTGGCGAATGAGGGTCAGAAGCTGGATAGTGATGAGCAGACGCTCTATTTCAACGATGCCAAGTGCTTCACGTTGGCAGAGTTCTATGACATAGATGTTGCCAAGCGACGGATCCTGAGGCTTGGCATCACTGCTTCAGAGTTGACAATTGATGATGTGATCTTTTATAGTAAATAGGATATGGCAAGATTATATTCCAACGAGTTGCGGGCCGTGATGTACCCGAACAATTTCCTTGATAATGCAGCTGGTGTGCTGAAGGAGCACTGTCTGACCGTTCAGCATTTCGACTATCAGTGTGAGCATAAGCGCAACCAGTCGGGTGAGGTCTATGGTGCTACCGATCCTGTACTGCTGAAGTTTACTATCCGTGTGAACAGTCCCTATCATGCCCGTGTGTTCTACCAGCGTCTCGTGCTGAGCGGGCATTATGAGTATTCGCTGCTCTTCAACGTGACTTTTGACGCCAATCAGCGTCTGTCGAACTATGAAGACGGCATGGTGGTGAATGGCTATGTGGTGAGCGTGGAAGAGCGCTATACCAGCCAGACCGACACCGACGGCTCCGACAAGCAGATGCTGCTCGACGTGGTGTTGCTGGTGCGCTCTACGACCTATCTGGGCAGAGAAGAGCAAAATAATTATACAAACGTGTTTATTCAATAAAGACTGTGGCTATGGCAAAGCTGGATTTGACGATAAAGGGCGCCTTGAGTGGTACGAACGAGGAGATATCTGCCGGAACTGCGAAGAAGGATATCATCATGACGACAGGGGCTGATCATGGGGAAGGCCACTGTTCCTATGAGGTGAAATGGACTCGTACAACCATCGTTACGAAAGGAATAGGCAAGTCGGACAAGAAAGTTGAGACAGGCAAAGGTTCACTGGAATTTGCATTCAGTCTTCTGAATGCCCGTTTCATGAAGAAGATGTACAGTCCGAACGAGATATTTGCGGAGATTCAGATTGCTCCGGGATCAGTGAAGTCTGGTGATCCGTACACCACCATTACCTATAAGGCAAGCGTTGGGTATGAGGTTTTGGAAAAATCGCTTCTCAACAAGCAGGTGGAGCTCAAGTGTGACGGCAAGACTGTATGCAATGACTACTACGTGCATGAGCTTGTGCCCGTATATAAGAGTGACGCCATGTACGTGACGGTGAGGATGTACAGTCCCGACAAATTGTTGACGCTTAGGGAGCGTTGCCGTTCTTATGTGAGTAAGAAACTGGTGTCGGAAATCATTGCGGATGAGGTGTCTGCCTGTCATCCGCCCTATTCCCCAAACGACAAGCTGGCGTGTATCAACGCGACCCGGCATATCTCCAAAGAGAGGAATAATACGACTCAGGAGCATATATTCCCCTATCTTGTGCAGTACAATGAGAGCTTCTACGATTTCATCAAGCGTACAACCAACCGATGGGGCGAGTTCCTGTATTATGAAGATGGCAAGCTGAGAGTCGGCTATGAAGATATCCCGGAAACTAAGATCCTGAAGATAGAGGAGATGGCCGATGCACCTTTTTCCCGGACTTACTGTGACCTGACGTCCGACCTGCTGCGGCCTGATGCCAGCGGTCATTCAGGAGAGGGACAGGACCAAAGCCAGATGCAGTATAGTAAGCTTTCCAGGGGAGAACACGATATTGTAAAGAAAGAGATCAACAGCGTGGGCAATAAGGCGATTGGCGGTGACATGTATGCATTGAAGAAGCTGAGCAACCTGCTGGTGAATGACAAGACCCTTTGGGGATTTCTCGTGAATGAGGGGGTTGAGGACGGGATTTCGCTCCTCAAGGCTAATAAATTCAGCAAAAGACTGAACGACAGATTTGATGAGGCATATTTTGTTAAGAAGAATAAGGAGCATGTTCGCTATGACAAGGAACAGTATAGAGACGACAATACGTTTAATGAGTTCTCTGAGTACGACGCAGTCGTCGGCAGGGACGAATATCTCGACGTTGTCAAAAAGGAGGTCGCTTCAGGGCGGCGTGCCTTGGTGCTGGATTTCGACACGTCGTATCCCGATGTGAAACTCGGAGAGACGATCAGCGCCGACGATAAGAAATATCTTGTTGTTCAGGTGGAAGGCTACCAGCCGGAACTGATGCAGATAGAGAACAACAAGTATTTCAAGCGCGTGACGGACAGTAAGAAGGTCTTGTTCAAGGTAATAGCCGTGCCGGAGATGATGGAGGCATCGGAAGACAGCGCATCCGTTTCCGGAAAGGTATCGAAAGGGTTCTATCCTACCTTGCTGCCTACGGGGCATGTCAGGCGGTCGGGGCCGCAGCTGGGTCGGGTAGCGGATTGTGACGACCCCTTGCGGCAGAATCGTGTGCGCGTGATGTTCGAGTGGCAGAATCCCGATGAGGATGCTCCGACGCCATGGCTCGTCTATATCACGCCGGCTTCTACCACCAGGGGAGGTATCCATGGCCGTCATTATGTGGACGAGAAGGTGTTGGTGGCTTTCGAGAACGGTAATATTGAGAGTCCATACGTGATGGGCGGCGTGGAATCGAACCATCCCGACCCGCTGAAAACAAATTCGATTGTCTGTATGTCACAAAACGGACAACGTATCTCGATGGGTGACGGCAAGGATCCCGTCAACGACGACTGTGCGGGTGCGACGGCTCTGATAGCTACCATGAACCCGGCGCTGAAACTGATTCAGGGCTTCGTTCCCACTTATAATTTCTTTGATTCTTTCGAGAGTAAGACCTTTGAAGGCAACATTGAGCTCACAGACAATTATGGCGTATGGAGTATCAAGGGCTGTACCAATGAGCGCAATATCTCCATCGAGTCACCTTGGGGCGACGTCAATATTAATGCCTTCACCGGCATCACGATCAGCGCACCCAATGGTGATGTGAAGATCAAAGGTAAGAATGTAACTATTGAGGCTGGTTCAAACCTGACGCTTACATCGGGCACGAATATCAAACAGAAGTTCTTCTGGGAAGAAGAGCAGAATTCGCTCAAGGGCACTTTCGCAGCTATAGGCATGAATATTGCCAAGGAAGTGGCCAAGAAAGCTTCAACCAAGATTGCCTCGCTGGTGGATCTTTCGCTGTTTAGGCATACATTGGAGATCTTTTTCAAGCCGGTAGAGGGCAAACTGGAGCTGTCATCAGGCAGATACCTGATGCTGGGTGCGGGTGGAAGCAGACCCGACTATCCTGTAGATGCCTATAAAAATCCGAAGACCGACGAGAAGCGGGACAGGTCTCTTCAGGGAATGGTTCGGTCCTTCGAGCTTGTAAACAGTATTACAGCAAGAGTCGTCAACAGCTATAAATCGACCTATCAGGCATGTGTTGAATCAAAGAACGGGTTGGCGCAATTAGTAGGCCAGTGCAAAAATGCCATGGATGAACCCCAGTGCAAGACTATGAATGAGATTCTCAAGGCTATCTGGCAGAATCCGAATATGGACGATAATGCCTTGAAGAATGCCATAGGCTTTAAGGGGTTGTTCCGCGACATTCAGGCAAATGAAGATGTGGAACCTGAGTTCATCCATGCATTTGCACGTCGTCCTGGGAATTTGCTCTTAGCTGTGCTTGATTTTCGTTATTTTGAGGCGCAGGCCAAACAGGAGCAGCAAAACAGGAAGAATCTGATCATTGCCCATGCAAAGCTGATGCGGCAGAATATACGGGAACTGTCTCAGGGACTTGCCGACTTCAATAATAAGGTTAGTAATGAGATTAACCAGCCGGAGCCAGGCATGAGCTATGATACCCTCAAATCGGTGATGAAAAAGGATAATCTGCCCAAGTGCTTCATCAAGGACACCAATGATGCCGCCTTTGAAGACCTGAGGCTGTTCAATTCGCCCGCAGCAGACTTTGATAAGCTATTAAAGACAATTCGCAGGACTTTCCATGTTAAGTTGCTTGATGCACTGGAGTTCAAGCGTTCTGCTACAGAAATGGATGTGTTAGGGCTTAAGAAAGCCTCTGTTCCTGCCGCGCCAAAAGGCGACTGCGATGATCTTGCTTGGGCTAAGTTCGTGTCCAGTGTTCAGAAAATGCCGGTGCCGGAAAAGCCTAATCGTGTAATTGCTGATGCAATGCTGGATGCTTCGGGCATTAAGGGCTGGCGGGCTTTCAAAGATGATTTCGCTTATGGAAGCAGTAAGAGCGGCAAGATACTGTTCCCCGGACAAGACGGAACGATGGTACTGGAGCGGAATATCTTCCGTGCCAATGTGGACCATCAGGATATTGACCGTGAGGAGCAGCCCGGCATCATCCGCAACTATACTGATAAGGTCAGGGAAATATTGTTGCAATCATAATACATAAAGGAAGAGACTATGGACTATATATTTGATGACTGGAAGAAGATCCTGACAGATTTCCAGAGTAGTGTGTCGAAGGATCTCGAGGAGATTCATAAGCAGAAGATTGCCGTGCAGCAAATGAAAACGGACATCTTTGACCGTCTGGACAAGGGACAGTATATCAGTGATGAGCAGCGCATCGTCTTGTCTGCGCCGGAGATTATCATAGGCAATGTGGATAAGAGTGGTTCCCTGAAAGGCTCGGGCAGAGTGGTCATACGAAGTTCTGAGGTCGATCTGGAAGGTGTTGGCCAGAGCGGGACAATCGTCAGCCGTGCCCCTATTATCAGGCAGGTGGCGGTCGATCCGGGTATCGACGGACAGGAGGCTGTGGTCTATCCTCAGTCAGCCGTCTTGACGCAGGCCCGTTCGGTGGTGCTCCAGAGCAATGATGCAAAAGATGCCTTCTCAATGCCGTTGTCGGGAGGAGACGCAGGCGTCTATATCCATTCAGACCAGACGATGTCTATCGACGCGTCGCTGTCAAGTGATCTTCGCAAGAAGACCATTGAGGAACGTGTGAACGCTTTGAAAAAGCAAAAAGACGAGTTGAAAGCCGTCACAGACAAGCAGAAGTCGGATATCGACAGCTTCTTTACAGAACTGAAGAAAGTCATGGACAAGGAGGAATACAAGGGTGGCAGCTTTATGAAGACCCGCATAAACCTGGTAGATCTTGAGAAAGCCCGTGAACAAGTGGAGTTCCTCATGCCTGCACTGTATAGCACGACGATGGATTTTATCCATGGTGTGTCTCAGCAGGCGGAATTGGAGCGGCAGATCAAGGCACTGGAAGAGGAAAAGAAAGCTATCAAGTCGGGTGATGACTTCAAGAAAAAGACCACTGGTGCCCAGTTGTCGTTGACAGGTGAGCGTATCTCGTTGACAACCACCGATACCGACGGCAACCTGCGTACTAATCCGGAAGCCGGCATCAGTGTGTGGACGCCACAGATGGACATCAAGATGAACAAGATTGACGGGGAGCTCGTGGAGAAGAGCCAGTTCAGCCTGTCAACGGAAAATGTGGAGATATCTACGGCCAACCCGAAGAAAGACGGCGGTGAGGCGCCAGCCGCCGGCAAGGTGACGATCTCTTCAAAGGCCGTCTGCATCGAGGCGATAGACTACCAGAAGAAGGACAAAACCTTTACCGAGAAAGGGCTGGCCGCCGACGGTAAGGTAAGTATCACGGCGAAGACCATCGAGGTGGCTACCACGAATCCCAAGGATATTGTCCGTGATGACAAGGGTAAGGTGACCAAGGGCGAATATCATGCTGAGGGTGATGTGATTATCCGTTCGAAGACGGTGGCCGTGGAAACCCTCGATTATGAGGTGGCCGACGGTAAGCTGAAGCCGAAATCGCTTACCAAGGACAGCAAGATCGAGATGCGTTCGGAGAAGATGGGCATGCTGGCCGCCGATACGGAGGGCAAGGCCACGGGCAGTATCAGCCTGAACGCCAAGGCCGTAGCCGTCAAGTCGATGGATGTCGATAAGGAGAAACTCACCGACAGCAAGCTTGCGGCAGGCAGCACGATGACGATGGTGTCGGAGAAGATGTATCTTGGAGCCAAGTCGAAGGACGTCAAGAGCAAGAAACTGCAGGCCGTATCCGAGGAGCTGGGCGCCTTTGCCGACAAGACACTCGAGATACAGCAGGGCGACGGCAAGGCCCTGGTGCAGCTCAGTGGCGGCAACGCATCCGTGGGAGGCAGCAAGTCGCAGATCTATGGCGATACCACCATCAACGGCAAGACCGACATCAAGGGCGACGTGAAGGCGCCGAAGGGTACCTTCGACAACCTGGAGGCTAAGACCTCGTTCAAGTCGCAGAACATCAGCGACGGCTTCGCTGTACCCGGTGCCCCTGGCGGCGGCAGCCTGAGTGCGAAGCTCAAGACCGAGGATGCCCCCAAGGAATAGTGAACATTCAGTAATGAGAAGCTATATTTAAGGTATTGTAAGATATGAAACGTGCTATTATCAAACAACTCAGTCAGCTGTCCGACCGGCAACAAGGCTATGTGGCAGGTCTGAATTATCGCTACATGAACCTGTGTGTCAAAGCCGAAATGGCCTCCCTGATACCAGTAGAAGTTATGATTGAAGGCGAGGCGAACCGCATTGAGGATGTCGCCTACGTCGGACAGAAGGAGGGGGATGATTATTCGATATATATTATCCCGAAATATGAAGAGGATATACCTGCCATTGGTCAGGCCGTGGCGATGCGTCATCCGGAATTCAAACAGGAGACCGGCAGTGAGAAAGTTGAAGTTGACGACGAGGACGGCGAGCAGGAGGTGAACTTCCTGAGAGTGATTATGCCTGAGGTGGATGATGACCGCCGTGATGTCCTGAAAGATGCTACAGATCTCTTTTACGATCAATGCAAGGCGGACATGGAAGCAGCCCAGGCTGAGGCTGATGCCCAGATTGCAGTCTTGGCTGCTGAGGAAAAACCGGCGGACATGGATGAGATAAAGAAAAATAGGGATAAGATCAACGATACGTGGAACATGCATCGTGATATGCTTCATGAAGCCAAGTTAAAGGAGATTGAAGATGCGCATAGCAAGTGGGTTGCAGAAAGGAACGCTGCCAACCAGAAGCAGATGGAAAAAGATGCAGCCCAGAGCCAGACAATAGCTAAGTCAATGCGAATAACACCAGATAATGATGAATAATAGCTAAACGATTAGTAGTATGAAAAAGTATTTTTTTAACGTGATGGCTATGGCCGTCTGTGCGCTGACGACAGTCAGTTGCTCAAAGTCGTCTGACCCATATACGCCGGGACAGTCTGACATTGATGTCTATAACATGCGTTTCTTGTCGTATGTCGGGGGGACGATCAGTGATAATCAGGACTGGGGTTTTGGTGCTTCCAGCCAGTCGAAGAGCTCTACCCGTGGTGCCGAAAACGGTTATTACATCGCTGACAATTCCGATAAGTTGTACGCGCAGGCTTATTTCAAGCAGGCACTTGACAGCCTTCCTGAAAAAACAAAGGTGGCAGAGAAAATCAGGAAGAACTTTGAGTTCATCTCCCGTGGACCGTTCCGGTTCGACATCGTGTTCTCCTATACAGAAGAAGAGTTTGAAATCGGTTACTATTATTATGATCCCAAGACGCAGACTGCCGCTGACCGTAAGGAAGTTAAGCTCGTCGGTCAGTTTGTAACAGACTTAGATAAGAACTATTATTTCCAATACACGACGAAATCAAGTCCTTCTCACTCGGACTGGACAACGCCGAGAGCATGGTTAGGCTATAGGATCTGGACTGTCTATGAGGCTCAGCAGCAGCATGCCAGGATGATTACGCTGAGGGCAGAAGATGTGCCTGTCGGCTGTAGGGTGGGCTTCTATGTCAAGAATCCGAAAGATGCAGGCCAGACCGTCTATACAAACCGCTTCCTGAACAAGGATGAGCAGTTCTTCTTCGCCGTGCTGGCCAGTGATCAAGGTGAACTCTCAAATTCGTATGTGGTAGGTATGGAGGACCGTGCCTCTGCCAATGCCTGTGATTTCGACTGTAACGACGTGATGCTGGCTGTGCATAAGGATGTGGAGGATACCTTCCCATTGCTGTACATCCCAACGAAGCCTGAGCCGGTTCAGCCTACTTGGCGTGTTATCGCAGAAGACCTGTCTGTGCAGGATAATACAGACTTCGACTTCAATGATATTGTATTGGATGTGAAACTGACCAAGACAGGTGCTGACTGCGTGCTTCAGGCTGCAGGAGCTACCTTGCCCATCCGCATCAATGGCGATAACAACCTGGAAGTCCACAAGCTGTTTGGCGTGAGCCAGGATGTGATGGTGAATACCAATGCCGATAAAAAGGGTCTGAAAAGCGACAAGAAGGCTCCAGTAGCGTTCTCAATCACAGGCTCATTCTCATCGGTCAAGGATGTGAAGATCGAAGTGGACAAGGGCAAGCCGAATGCCCCCAAGTGGATAGAACTCTATGCAAATCAAGGACAGCCGGCTTCCAAGATTCTCGTGGCCACAACCTTTAAATGGGCTGATGAGCGCGAGAGCATCAAGAATGTCTATCCAAAATTCGTGGATTGGGTGAAAGACCCGGCAGTCGTCTGGTATCCCTGATTCAGATAGTCTTGAAGGTGACCATCAGCACGTCGTCTGATTGGTCGGCTCCACCACGAAAACTCTCCAGTGCTTCCTGCATCTTGGAGAGTATTTTTTTTGGCGGGTCATTGTTGAGGGCGCAGTTGTTCAGACGTGTCAGCATACGTTTCTGACCGTACGGTTCCTTGTAGCTGTTCTCCGTTTCGTACAGGCCATCATTATAGATGAAGAGTGTGAAGTCATCAATCAGCGTGATGCTTTGTTCTGTGTATTCGTAGTCGTCCACGACACCAACCGGAACGTTCGGCTCGGTCTCCAGCAGGTGGGCACCCGTGGATGAGTTAAGCATCACAGGGGCGGGATTGCCGGCATTGCTGTATGTCAGTTTTGCCGTGTCAAGATTGAGTACGCCCACAAAGAGCGTGGCAAACATCTGATTATGGTTGATGGAGCAGAGGGTATGGTTCATTGAGGTAACGATGGCAGCAGGCGATGGAGTACCCTCCTTGCCTTGCACGGTAGCCGATGTGCGGAAGATACTGCGTGTGACAGACATCATCAGGGCCGCTTTCACATTGCTGCCCGGTACATCGCCGATACAGAACACGATATTCTTGCCGACATAGAAATAATCGTAGAAATCAGCACTCACATCGGGGGCGGGAATAAGACATTCTTCCACATTAAGATGATGACGGGCATCCTCGGTAGAAGAAGCGTTTGGAAGCATGGCCTTCTGGATGTCGCTGGCTATCTGGAGTTCCCTGCTCAGCATGTCCTGTTCCGCAATAAGACGGTTCACCTCACGGAATTTCTTGGCGTAGCGCCAGACGATCCAGATGATAAGCAGCAGGCCAAGCAGTTGGAGTACGAAACCGATGATGTTCA
>Ga0247609_10007358_pt1 | contig 10495 bp, 11 predicted proteins | sample 172DNAGHGlowgp2_FD_193487 | JGI IMG/M metagenome (GOLD analysis project Ga0247609, IMG submission 193487) | Sheep rumen microbial communities from Palmerston North, Manawatu-Wanganui, New Zealand - 1728 DNA GHGlow gp2 | ecosystem: Host-associated > Mammals > Digestive system > Stomach > Rumen ...
GCGGTTTATAAACAATTAAAAAAACAAAATGGCGAAGCTGTTGCAAAAGTAATTCGTGAAGCCGTTCTGTTGGATGTTCCAAATATCGTTCATATTTTAGAATTTGCGGGAAACAATCCAGAAGATATAAAACAATTGGTTCCTGTTATACGGGAAGTGTACAAAACCCAAACTGAATCAGAATATCATACAGGCAAAAATCCTTTGGAATTATTAGACGCAGCGGGTTATAACGCATTCGTTGTAAAAAATTTGCATCAACAAAATTCTATAAAACAATATTTTAAACAAGATGAAGAATTGTGTACTTTTAATGATAATTATAGATATAAAAATTATTATATGATTCATGCTGTGAAAAAAAATGTTGATAAAATTAAACGCGCAAAAAAACCACAACGTGAAGATGAATACGGAACATCTGTGATATCAATTCAGATTTTAAAGACAGGTGGTTTTATATCAATAAAAAATCGTTATAACCACACAGTAGATAATCCAGATGCAACATTTAATAATAATCCTGATAATATTATTCCGGGGTTATCTGAATCTTTGAAAAAATATTTTAATGTTGATTTTAATGCATCAAAAACACCGACACCAGATAATTACCGTATGGTTCATGACCAATTGGTGCGATATAATTTTGAAATAAACAATGTGTATTTTGGTTCAGATTATTATTTCAGTGGCAGTACGATTACCAAATTAAACAAAGATTATGAAATAATGTTGGATATATTCGTTTTGGATACACGAAATGGCGAGTTAACTTCGCCTGGGGAAACCACAAGTATCGATGCTGGATATAATGTGTTGCATACATTATTCAAAGGTAAAAAAATAAAAATTGAAAATAATCCAGAAAACAAAAAAGAAAAGGTTATATTTGTTGATGGTATTAAAAAAATGGTTGTATCTGATGGGCAGATTACAGAATTATATTTACCAGAAATAAAAACTGTTGGGGATAATTTTTTACGTTACAACAGAAGTCTAGAATCAATTGAATTACCAAATGTCAAAACGATTGGTGATGAGTTCTTGTGGAACAACAGAAATCTAAAATCAATTGAATTACCAAATGTCACAAAGATTGGTTTTGATTTCTTGTCAGACAACGAAAATCTAGAATCAATTGAATTACCAAATGTCAAAACGATTGGTGATGAGTTCTTGTCAGGCAACAAAAATCTAAAATCAATTAAATTACCAAATGTCACAGAGATTTGTGATACTTTTTTACGTTACAACGAAAATCTAAAATCAATTGAATTACCAAATGTCAAAACGATTGGTGATGAGTTCTTGTGGAACAACAGAAATCTAAAATCAATTGAATTACCAAATGTCACAAAGATTGGTTTTGATTTCTTGTCAGGCAACGAAAATCTAGAATCAATTGAATTACCAAATGTCACAAAGATTGGTTTTGATTTCTTGTGGGGCAACAAAAATCTAAAATCAATTAAATTACCAAATGTCACAAAGATTGGTGATAGTTTCTTGTCAACCAACGTAAATCTAAAATCAATTAAATTACCAAATGTCACAGAAATTGGTGATGATTTCTTGTCAGACAACAAAAATCTAAAATCAATTGAATTACCAAATGTCACAAAGATTGGTGACTATTTCTTGTCAGGCAACGAAAATCTAAAATCAATTAAATTACCAAATGTCAAAACGATTGGTGGCCGTTTCTTGTCACACAACAAAAATCTAGAATCAATTGAATTACCAAATGTCACAGAAATTGGTCTTGATTTCTTGTCAGGCAACGAAAATCTAGAATCAATTGAATTACCAAATGTCAAAACGATTGGTGGCCGTTTCTTGTCAGGCAACGAAAATCTAGAATCAATTGAATTACCAAATGTCACAGAAATTGGTTTTGATTTCTTGTGGGGCAACAAAAATCTAAAATCAATTGAATTACCAAATGTCACAAAGATTGGTGATGGTTTCTTGTCACACAACAAAAATCTAAAATCAATTAAATTACCAAATGTCACAAAGATTGGTGACTATTTCTTGTCACACAACGAAAATCTAGAATCAATTGAATTACCAAATATATCACCAGATAATGCGGATAAAAAACGGTTACAAATGATTTGTGCAAAAAAATCATTACGAACAATAATGTCCGATTTATCAACCAAAAAGGCTTCGCATAAATTTTTAAATGGAACATATCATGATTAATATCGTGTTTTTACGATATTATTGTTATAAAAAAAACAGGGGCTTAATTTGCCCCTTGTTTTTTATATTAAAACCATTTCCACGGCTGGAAAGCCTTTATCAACCCCATTGCAGTGCGTCTGTCTGCAAATGTGTGACCACAACGCGGGCACACGATAAATGGCGATATAAATTGTTTTACTTTCTTGAAAGCCAACATCCAAATTATAAATCCAACCGCCCATGCAGCGATTACCAATCCCCATGCGACATAGTTAAAGTATTTGTTAACTGTATTGGTCAAGATTTGAACGACACCAACATCTGATTTTTCTAAATCATTATAAATCTTTACCGCCACAGGCCATGAAGAAGGACGCCATGGATAAACATGTTTGATTCCATAATTGGTTAACAAAGTTGTTCCCAAACCACCAGAATGTTTATCCAATTGTTTTTTAACGGCTTCATCAATCATTTTATCAACTTCGGTTTGAGATACTTTGACTAATTCAGATTTAACAGAATCCAATTTTTTGTTTACTTGTTCTGCGACTGCATCGACTTTGGCGATATTTTTATCAGCTGTTGCCACTGTATCATTTACTTTTTCCACAGCCTTGTCCACGCCATCTGTTTTTACACCAAATCTTTTTGCAATCCCGGCAAACGCAGAAACACGTGATGTTTCTGTTTTAACCTTGTTTGTTTGTTCTTTGGCCTTGGCGGTTGTATCAGTTACTTTGTTCACACCACCTTCGACAATTTTTACTTTTTCAATTGCAACACCAATTGGTTTTTCCAGATTTATTGAATCTTTGATTCCATCCAACAATCTTTCATATTGTTTTTGAATATTGCGTTGCAAATCAAAAAACATAGACACAACCATAGATTTTTTAATTGGCCCAGAATAATGATTTTTTACATACAATGGGAACCATGCAACGAATATAATCCATATCACAGATATAACCGCAAATATACGTTTGGTTGTCGTGACTATTGATGTTTTCTTGGCGACAGTTTTCTTGCCACCCATATCAATTACTTCGATTTGTTTTTTTGCCATTGTATTTCCCCCTTAACATATCACGTGTATGATATATTGTTTTTAAAATTATTTCAATGGTATTTATTTTATCTCATTTTTTCTAATAATTGTCTGGCGCTGACTTCCGCATTAAAACTGTTCGCCCCAGTGGCATAAATTTGAGATTTCAAATCATGTTTTAATTTTTGGCGTGCACGCACACAGCGTTCATATATTCTTTGTTCGTATTCATAATTATAATTATGGATACAAATTGTTTTGCTTTGCAATTTTTTTTGAACATCTGTTATTAAATTACCTGTATCTAAAACATACGTCATTTCCATGTATAAATTCCCTTCGTCGTCAAACCCACCCACCGGACAAGCATAAATAAAACGTTTTACTTTTCTTGGTTTTTTACTGTTCATTTTTTTGTTTGGCATTTTATATTCCTTTGTCTATCTTATTATTGTATGGTTCATTTTTGTTATATTTTGGCGAAAATCAGCAACATCATCAGCAACCCATTTCTTGATATTTTTATACGCAGGCTGTGTTTTCTGATAATCTATTATTCCCACAATACCATCATACACAGTATCTGCATCCTGTTTCGTTTTATACGGCATAACAATAGTTGTCGGCCATAATTCATAATAATTTCCATTTGTTCTTTCATTAACAATCGAACAAACATAATATGATGGTTCTTTATATGTTATAACAACATCGTGATAGAATCTGTCGATTGAATTTAATATCACTGTTCTTTGAACAGGTATTTTTATTTCTTTGATTTGTTGTTCTGACATATTTTTATTCTCCCCCTGTATAATTTTTAATGAATTCGTCTTTGAATTCTTGAAAATTGCCCTGTTCTATGCTGGTTCGTATATCACGCATTAAATCTTGATAAAACCATAAATTATGTTGTGTCAAAAGCATGGCACCCAAAATTTCATTACATTTTATCAAATGATGAATATATGCACGCGATAATTTGCATGCCGGGCATCCGCATTTATCATCAATTGGTGATGCATCATCTGTATATTTTGCATTACGCATATTTAATGTACCGTGTCTGGTAAATGCCTGGGCGGTACGTCCCGCACGTGTAGGCATAACACAATCAAACATATCAACGCCACGTTCCACTGCACCAATTATATCCAATGGTGTTCCAACACCCATTAAATATCTTGGTTTATCGTGTGGTAAATGTGGTGTGACGGTTGCAATCATATCAAACATAACATCTTGTGGTTCACCAACCGCAAGGCCCCCAATTGCATATCCATCAAAACCAATTTCTGTTAATGCGTGTGCAGATTTTTCACGTAAATCTGGAAAATCAGCCCCCTGAACAATTCCAAAAATACCGTATCCATCGCGATTAACAAATGCATCTTTGCTGCGTTTTGCCCAACGCGTCACCATATCTACATTTTTTTCAGCCCTTTCACGTGTGGTTGGCAAACGCAAACATTCATCCAAAACCATAGTGATATTAGAATCCAATTGATGTTGAATATGCACAGAATCTTCGGGACGCAAAAAATGTTTTACACCACCATCAATATGTGAAGTAAATTCGACACCTTCTTCTTTCATTTTTACCAGGTTAGAAAGTGACATAACCTGAAAACCACCAGAATCAGTTAAAATTGGTCCATGCCATCCGCTGAATTTATGCAGACCGCCCATTTTTTCAACCAAATCACCGCCCGGACGCATCATAAGATGATATGTGTTTCCCAATATTACCTGGGTTCCAGTAGCAGCGACCATATCCATGGTTAATGCTTTGACGGTGGCCGCCGTTCCCACCGCCATAAATGCAGGCGTTTCAAAATCGCCATGCGCAGTATGTACACATCCACGACGTGCATTTCCATCTGTTGCAATCAAATCAAATTTTAACGACATATTTCCATCCACCTTTCTGTTAGAAATCTATGTTGTTGGTAAATATTATAATACCCTTGTCTTTTTTGCTGTCCAAGATATTCACCAATATAAAGCCATAAAAAATATTTTACACCATTTGGACATTTTGGATCATCTAAAAATTTTTCAAGGAAAAGAACCACAATCTCATCTTGAACATGCAACATCCAATAAAATTGTTTGTTTGAAATCACTATTTTACCAGGCAAAGGAATGTGTGACTCAGGATGATAAGTAGATTCATATTTTTCCCATCTGGTATTTAATTGTGCAATCAAACGAAACATTTTATCTGAAATTATTACATTGTTTATATATTCCAAATCAGATTCAGAAAACTTAAAATTCGGACCACACAAAATACGTGGGGCATCAAACGGCCACAGTAAAGGTTGTTTATCTTTTAACGACATGTTTCCATCCACCTTTCTGCTAAAAATGAACGTTGTAAATAATCCTGGTATGTACCGTTAACTTTTGCACAACCCAAATCTAGACCAATGTATCGATACAGAAAACCTTTCACACGAATTGGGCATTTTGGGTCATCTAAAAACTTATTCAAAAATTGAATCTGATTTGTTTTTTCTATGAATAATCTGTGAAAGAATTCCGAACTGGACACCATTTTTATTCCATGTATTTCTTTACCATAATTATCAGGATTATTTGTTCCGCAAATTTCCAAATTAAGTGCATGAATAATCATACGATATATTTTATCTGATTTAATAACATTGTTTATATATTTCAAATCGGATTCATAAAAAGTCACGCCATATCCTGCGGCTAATTCAAAAGGCCAGCCTAAAACACGATTATCTTTGATTGGTTTGTCGTTCTGCAATTTTGTTTCTGTTGGCAAAGGTAATTTTGTTTTCATTTTTTTATCTCCATGCTTGTTGACGTTGCAACCATAATTCACAGAAAAACTGTTGGTTCGCTGGCACTTTGTTATTATTTTGTCTTTTGTTCATTTCCCTGCAGAATCCAATTTCATATGCTAACAATTTATTAACACGTGGTGGAATTCCTGGCATATCCAAAAAACGTTCAAAAAACAAAACTTGATATTCAAAAACATTGGGACCATTTTCGACAGTTTTATTTACAGTTCTGAATAATGGGTGTGTTGCGATATTTTTTTCAATCCATTTAACATCACTTTCGTACAATTCGTATTTTGCATGTTCTGCCATAGCTACCAGAATCCAACCTATGCGTTTTTCTAATTCTTCGTTTTCATAAGATACTTTTACTTTTTTATCTTCCAAGTTTCGAATTGGTAACGGTAATGTTAACTTCATGTCTTACTCCTTTCTAAACAATAAACAACAATCACCATAACTGAAAAAACGGTATTTTTCGGCGACTGCATGGGCATAAGCATTTTTCATTTCTGGCAACCCAGCAAATGCAGACACCAACATAAACAATGTAGATTTTGGCAAATGGAAATTAGTTAACAATACATCCACAGCCCCAAATTTATATCCCGGTGTAATAAATATATTCGTTGTTTGACATATTGGTGCGACACGTTTGTTTTCGTTGCCTACCAGCTGATGTGCACTTTCCAATGTTCGCATAGATGTTGTTCCAACCGCAATTATGCGTTTTGCGTTGTTAATTATGTCCGCCTGCTCTGGGGTGATACAGCACCATTCGCTGTGCATTTTATGTTCGTTCAGATTTTCTGTTTTAACAGGCATCCAAGTCCCCGCCCCCACATGTAATGTTACTTTGACAATTTTCGCACCACGCTTTTCAATTTCAGACATTAATTCATCTGTGAAATGCAATCCCGCCGTTGGTGCAGCCATAGACCCCAATGGATCTGCGTAAACCGTTTGATAACGGTTACGGTCTTCTAATTCTTCTTCGCGTTTCATATACGGTGGCAACGGCATTTTCCCGTATTTATTCAAAACGTCAAAAACATTATCACAATTGAAATGCAACAACAAACCGCTTTCTTCGTCTTTGTCAATAACGTTCAGTGTTGTACCATCTTCCATAGTTAAAACATCACCGACATTGATTTTATTGAATTTTTTGCATAATCCCCACCAATCGTGGTCATTAACCGCAGTATGCAATGTTATTTCATGATCACCGGCCAGAAACCGCGCAGGAATCACACGTGAATTATTGAATACAACTACATCCCCAGGTTGTAAATAATCTAAAAAATCACGAATATGTTTATCGGCTATTTTTCCATCATCAACAACCAACATACGTGACGCATCGCGTTTTTCCAATGGATGTGACGCGATTAGTTCATTTGGTAATTCAAAATCAAAATCAGAAGTATGATACATTTTATTTAAACTCTAATCCTTGGTCGGTGTAATTTTCAGCCATATCTTCCCAATTTTCTTCGACACGAACAAACAAATGCAAACGCGCATTTACACCCCATTGGTCTTGGATATCATGACGTGCATCAGTACCAATTTTTTTTAATTGTTCACCACCACGACCAACGACTATCTTTTTATGTGCCGCATTTTGTACAACAATCTTTTGATATATTTCCAAAACGCCTTCATCATCTTGTTCTACTTTTTCGGTAACCACATTGATATGATAAGGTAATTCTTGGTGAATATATTTATAAATCTTTTCACGTGTTAATTCAGATAAATACAACATATCTGGAACATCTATTGCATCATGTGTTTCAAACAAATACGGGGATTCAGGCATAACAGCACTTAACGATTCCAACATTTGTTTGACACCGTCATTTTTTAATGCAGAAATCATAAATATTTCGCAAAAATCTGCCATTTGTGATATTTCAGTAACCATTGGCAACAGCACAGATTTAGAAATTGCATCTACTTTGTTCAACGCAACAAACAGATTTTTATGATTTTTAATTTTTTCAATTAAATCCCGTACTGTTTGGGTTATACCTTTTTGTGCATCAATAACCAATAAAACCGCATCCGCATCGTCAATTGCAGACATTGCCGCCCCAACCATCGCCCTGTCTAATCTGCGTGATGGTTTAAAAACCCCGGGCGTATCGACAAAAATCAACTGTTTATCACCAACCATTTTAATGGCACGCAAACGTGTTCGCGTGGTTTGCACTTTGTGTGAAACAATGGACACTTTGCGTTCCATAATTTGATTCAATAATGTCGATTTACCGGCATTTGTCGGTCCAATAATCGCTATAAATCCAGAATATGTCTTTGTCATAATACAAACCATAGCACACCATTTATGAAATACAACAAAAACCTTGCAAAAATAATATATTATGCAACAATCAAATCAACAAAGGGGGACCGAGAGTTAACCAAAGGGATTCACAAATGGGTATTCACAGAGTTTTTACTTTTGACACTAAATGGAACGTTCGTTTTATGCAAATGGCTCAATTAATTTCTACTTGGTCCAAAGACCAAAGCACCAAGGTTGGATGTGTAATTGTCAGTCCACAGAAAGCGATATTATCTATGGGATATAACGGTTTTCCACGTGGTGTTGACGACACTATTCCAGCACGTCATGAAAGACCAACAAAATATGATTTCGTTGTTCATGCCGAAGAAAATGCATTGTTAAACGCGGGACGAAACGGCACCAGATTAAACGGTGGAATATTGTATGTGACAATGCCACCTTGTACACATTGTGCGGGATCAATTATTCAATCCGGAATCAAAGAAATTATTTATTTAGAACCAGAAAAACAAAAACAAATCCCAGGTTGGCGTGACAGTTTGAAATATTCTTTTGAAATGTTTGACGAAGCTAATGTAAAATACCATGCTCTTGATATGGTACAGGCAATTGATACATTGAAAAAACAAAACCAAATTAAAACACTGGCAGAATTACAAGCCGAATACCAAAACACTACAAGATAAAAAATGCCCAAACGGGCATTTTTATTTTACAAATTGTGTTGCCCAACGAAAATAGGCATCCATTTTTTTATGTTCTTTTAAAAAATCTTGTTCTGCCGATTTGGTTGCGACAATCAAATTATCGCGTATTGTTTGCAAAGGTACTGGTTGTCCCGTTTCATTATTACGCCACGGAACAGATATTTTTTTACCACTGTTTTCACCCAATGTTACATTACCAAAAGAATCAAACGCTATTAACGCGGTTCCATCCGGATCAACAAAATTAAATTGTGGAAAAGGTACCTTTTGGGCATATTTCATATCTTTTGCACGTCCACCGTTAAACAAAGTACTACAATGATGTCTTATAATAACATTTCCGTTTAAATCATGTACCTGTTCTGCATTATTACTATGGGGAGCAACCAAAAATAGTTCTGATACTTTGACACCTGAACACATTAATTTATGCATCAATTCTGGGAACATAGATTTATCTTGATAAACAGAACTGACGTTGATTGTAAATGCCACACCTGGAATATTCGTATTTGCAAAATATTCAATAAATTTAAAATCACGTTCCATAGCATCACGATGAAATCTGTCCAATGACAAAGACACTTGAAAAGGGACCAGTCTTTTTATACCGTTTGTATCTACATCAAATTGATTACGCACAATATCTTCAATGTCATAATAAACAGTTTTTGCCAACGGGGAATTGACAAAACCTGCATTTGTTTTTATGTCGATACTGCACCCTGCTTTCAGTGTGTGAATTATTATACCTCGCACATAATTTCGACCGGCAAATCTGTATGCTGATGTTATCTCCCCACCAGTAAACACAACTTCACGAGTGAAATTTTTATCTTTGACGGCTTCATCAATATATCCATTGATAACAGATTCTGGGATAAATGTTTTCGGCATATTTGTTCCCGAAGATTCACAACAATGTGCACAATTATTCCAACACCAATGTGTTGTCTTGAAAATCAAATTGTATGGTATTGTTTGCAACAAATATGATGCATTTTCGTGCTGACAATGCATAACCATAAATGCTTTGTCATCAAAATCTTTTTTCTTTTGTTTTAAACGTTCAAACATATAAACCCTTTTTTGCATTACATAACATAACACAAATGTTTTTATTGTCAACATATTTTAATAAATAAAATCTTATATCTTGCCCTGTCCCAGCGCAAAAATAAATTATTTCAGTTTTTTGGTCCATTCATTATCTGGAAAGTTTTTACGCAACATATCTGCGTATCCTTTTGCCTGTTCAGGCAAACCTAATGCAGTATAACATTCCATCAATCTGAACATTGCTTCTGGTGTCATAACTGTTTCTTGGGCAGTAGCCACAATAGATTGCAATCGTGTTATTGCCGCAGTCCAGTTTTCAGCCATCATATCGTTGCGTGCCGCATACATA
>Ga0247609_10007360_pt1 | contig 10492 bp, 7 predicted proteins | sample 172DNAGHGlowgp2_FD_193487 | JGI IMG/M metagenome (GOLD analysis project Ga0247609, IMG submission 193487) | Sheep rumen microbial communities from Palmerston North, Manawatu-Wanganui, New Zealand - 1728 DNA GHGlow gp2 | ecosystem: Host-associated > Mammals > Digestive system > Stomach > Rumen ...
CCGGACCTCTTTCCCTGTCTTGATGAGGTCGGCGAGAATACCCAGGAAAGGTCGATCTTCCACATAGAGATCCTTGATATCCGCCGTCCCTATCCAGATCGACCGTTTTATCTTGGGAACCAGGGCAATAATCTCCTTGAAGTGGTCTTCGTCTGCTATGTATTTTGTCATGGGAAAGAATCTAAATCATCAGCCGAATAAGACCGTCAGATTTCACAAAAGTTTCAGGATGGGACATAACGACGGCATAGATCATCCTTCCATCTACCGGCTGCTTATCCCATCTCGTGAACAGGCCCTTCTCGTTGATTCCCTTTGCAATCTGGTCTGTCTTCATCCCGTGGTTAGAGGATGCCAGGACAAAGACTATGGCTTCTTCGATTTTCATACTCAAATATACACATTTTCCTAGAATTGACCGCCTATACTGAACTGGAAAGAAGCCGTCATTGATTCCGCCCTGTGAATGGATTGAGTATTGATGTATATTGCGCCACCACTTTCCCGTCACGATACACAGCAAACCCCCGTCATCCGCTCCTTAGGGGTAATGCCGCCGGGAGATATAACATCCATGGTTTTCAGAACCGAATTGGAATCGGGCTGATTATCATTTAGTCAGCCATACATATGTTGATAGATCGGCTTCATCGGTCATTCCCAGAATCAAATCTATTTTTTTCCTATATTTGCAAGCAATTACATTGTATCTCCCATGGGCAAGGATGGAAATACTGTTTTAAAAGAGTCCGAATTCGAGTCTCTCTACAAGCAGTATTATCCCCGACTCTGTGCCTATGCGTCCCGTTTTGTTGAAGATGAAGAAACAGCAGAGGATATAGTTCAGGAGTGTTTTTTGAAATTCTACGAGAAGCAAGGGCGTTTCAAAAGCATTTCCTATTCTTCACTGCTTTTCGTGATGGTCCGGAACGCTTGCATCGACCTTTTGCGGAAGAAAGCTACGCTCCATTTCGAACAGATTTCATACCTCTCCAGCTCGCAGGGGGAAGAGAGACTTTATCATGTCGACTTTGATTTCGTCCCACAAGACCAACTGGTCTATAAGGAACTGAAAGAGCAGATTGGTAAGATAATAGATTCCCTGCCCCCCAAGTGCCGGGAAGTTTTTCTAATGAGCCGGTTCGAAGGGCTCAAGAACCGAGAGATTGCCGAGAGGACCCAAACGTCGGTGACCAATGTAGAAAAGCATATCACCAAAGCTCTGGAGGCTTTTACCAAGTATTTCAAGGAGCATTATCCTGCGGAAATTTACATAGCACTCCTTGGTTGGCTGCTTGGTTTTTATTTGAAATAATTCTTTTTAAAGGTTGGGTAAAATCACTCCCTGTCCGTTATATGGATAGGGAGTTTTCATATCGTCTCTGATTATGAGTATAAATGATTATAAAAGGCTATCCTTTCGGTACTTCGAAGGGGAACTATCCATGGATGAGGAGAAGGCCTTATATGGCTTCATATCACACGGGAATAATAAGAAAGTGTTTCGGAAGTGGGAAAAAGAATGGATCAGTACTTCATCTGCATCTGAAAAGACCCTCCGTTCATGGGCCAGTCTCAAAAGCCGCATAGCAGCAAAAGAGGCTCTCAAGGATAGGGCAAAAGGCTTGAAACCGACGATGGTCTGGAGATTTGTTTTTGCCGCAGCATCTGTCACAGCTTTAGTTATCAGCACACTGTTCCTTGCTCATCGGGAATCTGCCCCTGAACTATTCACCTACGAGGCTCCTGCGGGAACTCGGGGAAAGATAATCTTGCCCGACAGCAGTATTGTCTGGTTGAATTCTGGATCGACGCTAAAGGTTACTAATGCTTTTGGAAAGAAAGAACGGGATGTCCATCTGTCAGGAGAAGGTTTCTTCGAGGTTACCAAAAGCAAGGATATCCCTTTTATTGTTAAAACCGCTGATTGCAGTATAACCGTACATGGAACCAAATTCAATGTGACCGCATACACATCTGACAATTATGTGCGAACCAGTGTCCTGGAAGGTGAAGTTTGGATGCAACACGATAATTTAGGTGTGGACATAAAAGCCGGCCAGACAGTTGAATACCTAAATGAGACAGGTGGTTTCCATCGGACAGTTGCAAAACCAGAAAGCATCTCAGCGTGGCGGGAGAATCGCATTGAGTTTGAGGATATCAGCTTGAGAGATCTTGCTGAGATACTCTCACGAAACTATGGGATCAAGGTCCTAATCCTTTCTGAAAAAGCAGCGGGAGAACACTTGAGCATTTCCCTACGTAATAACGAAAGCATTGACGAAATCATTACGGGACTCCGTCAGGTTCTCCATTTGAAGATTACACGGGAAGATAATAACATCCTTATTCAATAACCATTTAAAACCTAATGCTTATGAGATTCGCAACCAAAGCCGGACTATTCATTGTCCTGCTGACGTCACTCTTCTCCATGGGAGCAGAGGCGCAGACTGTCACAGGTCGGTTCGAGCAAAAAAGGCTGGAAACCGTTCTGAAAGAAATTGAGAAGCAGAGTGGTCTCTCGGTCATCTATCTTAAAGGCGAGTTGAATGAAGACAAACTCGTTAATGCATCTTTTGACAATACCTCAGTAAAAGATGCACTGGAATCACTCCTCGGAGATGAAATGAAGGTCACTCTTTCCGGGAAAATGATTACCATTTCAAAGCAGGATGAACCACAGAAACGTAGCACAGGATTTACCGGGCGGGTCCTTGATGTCAATGGCAATCCCATTCCAGGCGCTGGAATCATCATAAAGGGTACAGGAAAGGGAACTGTTACGGACCTGAATGGTGTTTTCTCTTTTGAGGACATCAACGACGGAACGGAACTCGAAGTATCCTGTGTCGGTTATGAATCCACTACTGTTCGAGGAAGGCGGAATGCCCGCACCATTGTACTCGAAGAAGATATCCAACTCCTGGAAGAGACAGTGGTTGTCGGTTATGGCAAATTATCGCGCGCAAAAGTAACCAATGCCATTGCCAAGATTGAAGGGTCAAAATTGGTCGAAGACATGAATGTGAGCAGCTTCGACCAGGCCTTGGGTGCGAAACTCCCTGGTGTGACTATCACGCAAACTTCCGGTGCACCTGGTGCCGGTGTGAACATTAAGGTTCGTGGTACCAACTCCATTAATTATAGCGGATCTCCGCTGATCGTTGTGGATGGCGTTCCGTTGTCTGGCAATGCATCAAATGATACGATGCAAGGAAGCGCGGACATCGTTTACAACCAATATACAGCCAACCCGCTTGCTCTGATTAATCCTGCCGATATCGAAAGCATTGATGTACTTAAAGATGCTGCTTCTGCAGCCATCTACGGATCGCGCGGTTCGAACGGCGTTATCATCATCACTACCAAACAGGGCAAAGAAGGTAAGACCCGCGTCAATTTCGGATCTTATTGGGGCATCTCTCAGATTACCAAGAAAATCGACGTGATGGATGCGTATGAGCTTTCGGCCTTCACCAAAAAAGCCCGTGATCTAGCTTACTTGGCCAATAATCCCGGAGCATCGCCTGATGACCCGATGAGTGCTCGCACCAACGCCAACTGGAGATATCCGGATTACATCATGCCCTATGTCCGAGGGGTTCAAGGTCTTACCAATACGGACTGGCAGGATGAAATCTACAGGAATGCATTCCAGCAGAATTACGACCTCAGTATCAGTGGCGGTAACTCTAAGCTGAATTATTATGTCTCGGGCAACTACACCGATCAGGATGGTATTATCATCAACACAGGCATGAAGCGTTTCGGTGTCCGTACTAATTTGAATGCGAAACTGACGGATCGTATAACTATGGGCCTTAGGATGAGTGCATCCCGGACGAACAACAATATGGTTACATCCGAAGATGCCTGGTCACGCGAAGCCATCGTTATTGTTGCGCTAATGTACCATCCGATGCTTCCCGTCTATAATGCGGACGGAACTCTCGCCACCGACCTGATGCTTCAAGAATCCGCAAAAGGCACCAATGTCGCATCCTTGGTCAATCCCGTTGCCCTTGCCACGATGGTAAAAAACAATCTGGTTTCCAACAATTTTAACGGCTCTGTGGATTTCAGTTGGAACATTGTCGATGCCCTTACACTTAAAACATCCCTTGGCATAGAGGCCGTGGGTATGAACAGGGTCTATTATCGACCCAAATCTCTTTCCCACCGATATCAGATGGCACCTACCACTACCTATAATACTGGTTTTGATACGCGTTCTGCCATTTTTAACTGGATTTCGGAAACGACCCTCACCTACAACAAACAGTTTGGTGACCACCGCTTGGAAGGTCTGTTGGGTTTTTCTGCACAAAAAGAGAATTCCGCCTATACTCAAGCCAAGGGTGTTAACTTCCCCAATGATGTTGTGACCACCATAAATGCGGCCGCAACCACCACCAGCAAATCATATGCCCAGGAAGCTTCCATGCTTTCTTTCCTTGGTCGTGTGATGTACTCCTATAAGGATAAATACCTTTTTACGGCTTCTCTCCGTCGCGATGGTTCTTCCCGCTTCGCCGCCAACACCAAATGGGGTTGGTTCCCCTCTGTTTCCGCAGGTTGGAATATTAGTCGGGAACCCTTCTTCCCTGAAAACAATGTGGTTACCGACCTGAAATTCCGTGCTAGCTATGGTCTCACCGGTAATGCCAATATTCCTTACTACGGAGGAACTGCGACAATGGGAGCAAACAACTATTACTTTGGCTCCTCTCTCGCTGCGGGATTCGCTCCTGCGAATTCCCCGAATACGGATCTTTCCTGGGAGAGCACGGCAACAATCAACCTTGGTATCGACGCCGCCTTTGCACACAATATGTTCAGACTTGCTCTCGATGCATATCAGTCCACTACCAGTGGTCTGCTTCTGGATGTGACCGTTCCGGCGTCATCTGGATTTACCACGGCCCTACAGAACATCGGCGAAGTCCGGAACCGCGGTATCGAAGCCATGCTCTCTACCACGCAAAAGCTGGGTCACGATTGGACATGGGAAAGCTCTATTGTCATGTCCCATAACCAGAATAAAGTTCTTGCCCTCGGTCCTGGACAGACTCAAATGCTTCAGCGGAGCGGTCTGAATGATGATTCCTATATCGTTCGTGTGGGAGAATCCCTCGGCTCGTTCTTCGGATATGAAATAGATGGCCGTTTCTTGACTCAGGCAGAATTCGACAGCTATCCTCATATCGATGGAAGTCAGGGTGTTGGAGACTTTAGATATGTAGATGTGAATGGGGATGGTAAGGTTACCGCCGATGACCGTGTCATTCTTGGTAATGCCAACCCGAAATTTACCTGGGGTTTCAACAATACACTCCGTTGGAAGAATCTTGATTTTACCTTCAACATTGAAGGGAAACATGGACAGCAAATCTTTAATGCGACGCATCGCTATCTGGCTGAAGCCTGGGGTAACAACCTTCGTTATTGGGGCTCGGAAGATGCTCCACGTCCCGTTTGGGCATATGGCACCAAGAGCCATACCCGGGCATCACGCCTGCATGTGGAGGACGCATCCTTCGTAAGAATCCGGAATCTTTCTTTGGGCTATACCTTCCAGAATCTGTTCGGAATCGGTCGTTTAAGGGTTTATGCTTCTGCTACGAATCCCTTTACCTTCACCAAGTACTCCGGTTATAACCCCGAAGTCTCCAACCACGGAGGCAGTGCCGTTATCGCTGGTGAGGACTTCGGTAACTACCCTGTAAGCCGGTCTTACATCCTTGGTATCAATGTCTCATTCTAATGATGCGCATCATGAAAAAAACAGTGATTATTCTCATTTTTGCTGCCTGCGCTGTTGCATGTAACGGTTTTATTGATTTAAATCCGATCTCCCAGCAGGGCGCCAATGGCTTCTATAAAGGCGAATACGAAATGAATCAGGCGCTTGCAGCCGTATACAGCACCCTGCAAAGTACTGATCAATATGGGTCCCAGAATGGTTATGCCTGTTTCATGGAGCTCCCTTCAGACAACACTTATAATCTAAATACAACTCAGAACGGTGGTCGTTATGCGGCATTTGACAATTTCACGGTAGATGCCACCAATGTGCAGGTTGAGGGTACTTGGGTTTCGTGCTACAACACTATACAGAAGGCCAACATTGTTATCGACAGGGCGAATTCTTCCGAGGTGACACTCTCGGAAACCGCTAAAGCCCAGATTACGGGACAAGCCTATTTCCTTCGGGCGCTGACTTATTTCAATATGGTCCGTATCTGGGGGAACGTCCCGCTCATCACTTCAGAAGTGCTGAATGTGAACGAAGCCTTCGAACATACCCAGTCTGCCCCGGCAGCTATTTATCCCGTCATTATCGAAGATTTGGAGAAGGCGATTGCTTCGCTTCCGGAATCTTGGCCCGCCACAGACGCGGGAAGAGCCACACAGGGAGCAGCACGCACCCTCCTTGCAAAAGTTTATCTGACCCTTGGCGATTACGGTTCTGCCATGACCCAGTTGAACAGCGTCATTGGGAAATACGAACTCCTGCCAAACTTTGCGGACGTCTTCTCAGTCACCAATAAAAACAACGCTGAAATCATTTTCGCTGTTAAGTTTGACAAGACCGCGCAGGGCGAAGGTTACCCCAGTAGCTCGAATCCTATGCAGACCGGTAGTGATGTCAACAATCTTCCGTCGAAGAACCTGATTGCGCTTTTCAATGCGAATCCTGATGATCGGAAAGATGCTACCATCATCGATGCTGGAGCTATGGGTATTCGGAACTACAAATATCATGATACCGTGGGCAGCAACAGTGGTTTAGGCTTCGACATCGTTGTCCTTCGATATGCCGACGTGCTTCTGATGGCAGCAGAAATCCTGAATGAGCAGAAATACGGTGATACGAAAGCGCTTGAATATCTGAATTCCGTCCGTAAGCGTGCTCATGCCACGGAGTACACTTATGCCGATTTGCCCAACCAAACCGCTTTCCGCGACGCGGTAGCAAAAGAAAGACGGTTGGAGCTGGCCTTTGAGAATCATCGTTGGTTTGATCTCGTAAGAACCGGAAAGGCCCTCGCCACGGTCAATGCGAATGACGGTGGCTCTGTCCTTCAGGTCAATGCCAAAGAGTATCAACTTCTGTTCCCCATTCCGCAGGCTGAAATTGATGCAAGCGGTAACAAACTCGTTCCGAACAACGGTTATTGATTCATATCTTGAAAATACCTCCCGCAAAGTTAAGTTATTTGGTTTTTTCTGGGACTTGGTAGGGAGGCCAAGTCCCAGAATTTTAACCTTTTTTACAAGTTCCCGCATAACATGTCCGGGTGGCAGTCCGCATGCCAGAATTATTAAGGGTATTGAAAAATGGTATAATAAGCCGTCGTGAACGGGCAGACATCCCACTTCCTTCTCAAAAAAACGTATCTTTGTTAGTGGAAACCGAGAAGCCGGGAATCTGCTGTTTCATCCATACTAAAACTAGCGCACATAATACTAACTATAATGAAAACTTGTAGCATAATAGCTTGGGGAGCAATCATCGGTCTGATGCTTGGCTCCGGCCGGATAGCCTATGCCCAGGATAGCAGTTCACTCAACTTGCTCCGGTCTAAGCAGAAGACTGATTACGTTTGGGTCGCCGCCCACCGGGCCGACTGCCTGTACGCGCCAGAAAACTCATTGGAAGCGGTCCGGCATGCCCTTTATTTCGGCGCCGACATCATTGAAACAGATGTCCGGATGACCAAAGACGGCCATATCGTCATCATGCACGACTACACGGTAGACCGAATGACCAACGGAACCGGAACCATTTCAGAAATGACCCTGGCCGAAATCAAGAAACTCCATCTGAAAACCAACTGGGGCGGACGTACGGATCAGGAAGTGCCGACATTGGAAGAGTTTATCGGACTTACCAAAGGCAAGATTTGCCTCTATCTAGACAAAGCCAGTTATGACATCCCGGGCCACGAAGAAGGCACGCTGGTGAGAGCTTTGCTGAACATCCTACGCAAGAACAACGTGCTTGAAGAAGCCGTGTTCGTCCTTAACTGGCCTTATGAGAAAGCCCTGCGTATTTTCGGAAAAGATTTGGAACGAGTCATTTACTGCCCCGTCATTGAAGACACGATCCCCAATCTCGAATCCTATGTGGACGAATACCTGGAGAAGCTTCACCCGATCGCTTTCCAGTTCAGGATGAAAACCCTGGACTCCGAGACTTACCGTCTTCTCCCGAAAGTGCTGGAATCCGGCTCCCGTGCCTTCATAGCCGCTACTTGGCCTGAACATACAGCCGGGCACGATGACCACACGTCCATGTTCAAGCGCCCGTCCGAAGGCTGGGGATGGCTTGTGAATCAAGGATTCAACATCTTGGAGACCAACTACCAAAACGATCTCATCCGTTTCTTAAAGAATGAGAATAGACACTAGGAAATACAGGGCCGGCCTTCCGGCCCTTTTCTGCTCTCTCGGCATCCTAGCCATCTGTTCATGTCGCTCAGAATGCCAGCCTGACCGCATTATTTTGTACAATGGGATTGTTTTACCCGAAGTGTGGCCTCCTCGATATGATGAGCCCTCCGAGCGTTACCCAATGCCCGTCCCTTATCTGGAGAGTAAGCCCAATGTTATCCCCGTCAACGTGGGAAGACAGCTTTTTGTCGATGATTACATTGTCGCAGAAACAGATATGGAAATGGTAAGCCATACTCCCGTCTATTATCCGGGTAATCCTATCATAGAGCCAACCGAAGGGTGGGAAAAAACCGTTTCGGGCTCTCTCTATGCTGCTCCTTTCAGTGATGGAATTTGGTTCGATGAACTCGATAATAAGTTCAAAATGTGGTATTTGACCGGTGCTAGTCATCTCGGCGGAACGTTTTGTACAGCCTATGCTGAATCCGTTGATGGGAAGCACTGGACAAAACCAGTCAAAGACATAGTCCAAGGAACAAATATCGTGGATACATGTGACCGGGATGCCGCCACGGTATGGTTGGATAAAGAGGAACCTGATTCCTGCAAAAGATTCAAGTTCTTTAACGTGGAAAGAGATTCTATGGACGGTCGCTGGCAGTTCGTTCTTAAGTACTCGGCCGATGGAATTCATTGGTCGGAGGGCGTTGCACAAAGCGGTGAAATATACGATCGTTCTTCTGTCTTCTATAATCCGTTCCGAAAAGTCTGGGGTGTGAGCATGAGACACCCGACACCGGTATCAAGGCGGTCAAGAGCATATCTGGAAGCGACGGATCCTGAAATGGCAGTTTCTTTAGCACATCGGCCAAGAAAGGGAACGATGGACAAAAATGTCGTCATTTGGTTTAGCCCCGATAACATGGAGCCGCGCCACCCCGATTATCCACAAATCGACCCCGGAATCTATCACTTCGATTGCATCCCTTACGAGAGTATTATGCTCGGCCAGTATTCCGTTTGGCAAGGTCCGGAGAATCAAGACTGCAAAAGACTGGGGATACAGAAACGCAATGAAGTCCTTCTAGGATACTCTCGTGACGGATTTCATTTCAGCCGACCATCTCACCGTCCATTCTTGGGAGTCCATCCAGAGGAAGGATCGTGGAATTGGGGTAATGTACAATCGGTTTGCGGGGTTCCCCTCATAGTCGGGGATTCACTTTTCTTTTATGTGAGTGGCAGAAGACTGAATGATATCATGTGGGACAGCTACTCGTCCTGTGGACTTGCCACACTCCGCAGGGATGGATTTGTCTCCCGGCATGCCGGAAAAACCAACAGGACTCTGACGACCGAGACACTCACTTTTAAAGGTAAATACTTATTCGTCAACGCAGAAGTCAACGGTGCTTTTCAAGTCGAAATCCTTTCCAATAAGGGAAGGGTTTTGAAACAGAGCACATTATATCCAGCATTCAATTCCACAAAAAAGAGGATCCTTGATGTGTCTCGGTTTGCCGGGAAAAAGGTCCAACTTAGGTTTACCCTGCGTGATGGAGATTTATACGCTTTCTGGATATCTCCTTGGAAAAGTGGCGAAAGTTTAGGATTTACAGCAGGTGGTGGACCAGGACTCTCTCCTGATGGCATAGACCAACCTACTGGAAAAACCTCTCTTAATTGATCCCCTCAGTATTTCCGCAGGTAGTTGACCCCCTGTGATCTTTTCTTTCATCAGATATGGAAATGCAGGTTATCGGGCTCAAAAACCGTATCTGTCTGCATTTTTATCCTCTATTGGAAATTCCGACGCAAAGTGACCCCCTGCATCTCTTCTGAAAGTGACCCCTCTTGTCCTTTCCGGATTTAGGTTGACTCAGATTGAGTCTATCCCTGATAGAAGTTGACTCTGGTTTCGACTTTCCGCTCAAAGGTTGTCTGGCATTGGTGGTCCGACTGAAGAAGAGCCAGCTCGCCGCCCGACAGATAGCGCTGACGGATAAGCCAAACCGTACCTCGTCCCATCTTAAGATGTCTTTCGACATATCTGATTGACTTTCCATCATCCATCAAGCGCATCGCC
>Ga0247609_10007361_pt1 | contig 10492 bp, 13 predicted proteins | sample 172DNAGHGlowgp2_FD_193487 | JGI IMG/M metagenome (GOLD analysis project Ga0247609, IMG submission 193487) | Sheep rumen microbial communities from Palmerston North, Manawatu-Wanganui, New Zealand - 1728 DNA GHGlow gp2 | ecosystem: Host-associated > Mammals > Digestive system > Stomach > Rumen ...
ATCAAAAAAAAGAAGTAGTGTTTACATTTACTATTCAAATGTTTTTGCTACTTCTTCTAAGTGTTCTCTAATAGGTAGATGTTGTGGGCAAACCATTTCACATTGTCCACATTTTATACAATCAGATGCTTTACCATTTTCACTAGTATGAATACCATAGTACATACTACTATTCCAATCATTAAATTGAACTTTGGCATTATAACAAGAGAATAAATCTGGTATAGATATTTTCATTGGACATCCTGCTACACAATAACGACATGCTGTACAAGGTATACCACCAAGATTTTTTAAAATATCAGCAACTTTTTCGACTGCTTGATATTCTTCTTCATTAAATGGTTTAAAGTTTTCCATATAACTAATATTATCTTGCATTTGTTCTAGGTTTGACATCCCTGATAAAACTTTATAAACGCCATCAAATGATGCTGCAAAACGAATTGCAAAGGAAGCATAACTTAGATTGTCTTTATTAATTTTATCTAAAACGTTTTTAGCTTCTTCTGGTAGTTTAACTAGACCGCCACCTTTAACTGGTTCCATTATTAAAATAGGTTTATTATGTTTACGACATACTTCGTAACATAGTTTACTTTGAACTCCAGCATCTTGATAATCGATGTAATTAAATTGAATTTGAACAATTTCTATTTCTGGGTGGTCAGTTAAAATCATATCTAAAACATCTGCGGTATCATGAAAGGAAATACCAACATGTTTTACTAATCCTTCACTCTTTAATTCTTGCGCTACTTCATATGCTTCACATTTTTGGAATTTAGGATAGTTTTTAGCACCTTGAGCATGCATTAGATAGTAATCAAAATATTCAACTCCACATATTTCCAATTGTTTTTTTAATAATGGTTTGATATCTTCTTTTTTATTAAAATAACTATCAGTAAGTTTATTAGTTAAAATATAATCTTCTCTTTTATATCTTGGAGCTAAGCAATCTCCAATTGCTTTTTCACTTTTTCCATCAATATAGCCATGGGCGGTATCAAAATAATTGAAACCATGTTCCATAGCATAATCAATCATTTTATTAAATTCATCATAATCAACTTCACTACCTTTCATAGGAAGTCTCATACAGCCAAATCCTAATTTCTTTTCCATTTTATAACTCCTTTAGCATTGCTTCAATTGCTCTTCCACGATGTGATACGCTATTTTTTTCTTCTTCGGTTGCTTCACCGAATGTTTTGTTTAAGTCATTTGATAAGAAGATACAATCATAACCGAATGATTTATCTCCTTTTTCTTCTTCAATAATCGTACCATGTGTTTTGCCAACAACTACTTTATAAGTATCATCTGGATAATAAATAGCAATAGTACAATTAAAGTATGCTGTATGATCTTTACCTTTTAATTCTTTGATTAATTTATCACGATTAGCTTGATCATTATGATTACCAGCATAACGAGCACTATAAACTCCTGGTGCTCCATTTAAAGCTTCACAACATAAGCCACTATCATCAGCTATAACAATATAGTCATTTTTTAAATAGTCATGGATTGTTTTAGCTTTTTTAAGTGAATTTTCTTCAAATGTTTTTCCTGTTTCTTCAATATCATCAGTGTAATTAATATCACTTAATGATAGGACATTATAATCTGGTAACATCTTTTTAAACTCTTTTATTTTATGTTTATTATTTGATGCTAAGACGATTGTTTTCATTTTATCACTCCCCAAAATATTATACCAAAAAAAAGTAAATCTTGTGATTTACTTTCTTATTTTTATTTATCTAAAAATTCAGTTATTTTTGTTTGGAGTTCTTTTAATGATTCATTAAGAGTTTCGTTCATATTCCAAATCCCATCTTCTGATAAAACTCCGGCTTTTATATTTAGTTTTTTCTTATCATATTCTTTAAGATCTTTAAACCAATCTTTACTTCCATAATACTTATTTAGTTTAGATAACTCAGTTTTTATATTATCTAATGATTGAGTATATTCTTCTGTTTTCTTTATAAATTCTAAAGAATCATCAAGATATTTTTCATTTTCTTCTATTCTATTAGACATAATAATCACCAAGATTATTATAGCATTAAAAAAGTAATTCTCTTGAATTACTTTTTATTTTATGGAGTTAAAGTTAAAGTTTTTGTATCTTCTTCTACTAACTCTTCTTCAATTACAGTACCTGGGCCACTATAGTCAAAGTATTCAAATGTTTCATTATAAACAGGTGTTACTTCAACTGTTTTAGTGTTAACAAACCAGATGTCAAAACCTCCTGTTTGAGTAGTTTTATATTCTGTTTCTGAGAAGTTTTGAACAGTTAATACTTCATATCCTTCTGGTACAGCGATTTGAATGCTAGACAGGTTTTCTGCACTCATTCCACAATAATGTCTTACCATGAAGACATGTTCATATGGTTGATAAACTTTTGGTGCAAGTTCTTTTCTACTGCTAACTACAAATTCACTTGATGTTGTAGATCTAGCTTGTTCTACGGCTTCTTGACTAATTGGTTCTTGTGTTGATGCACAACCTGTTAGTAAAGTTGCTGCCATAGCTGTAGCTAGTAATAAACTTGTTACTTTATTTTTTCTCATAATAATCCCCCCCTTCTTTTTTAGTAATTTAATGTTAAAGATTTTGCGTCTTCTTCTACTAAATCTTCTTCGATTACGGTTCCAGCTTCACTATAGTCGTAAGCACCAGTTGCTTCATTATATACTGCTTTTACTTCAACCTTTTTTGTATTAATAAACCAAACGTCGAATCCTCTAGTTTGTGATCCATAACCTCTAAGTTCATTGAAGTTTTCTATTTCTAAGATTTCATATCCTTCTGGTATAACTATCTGACCACCAAAGACATTCTCTGAATATCTTTTTTCTGTTAATGTGTCATATCTTAAATAGAAGACATGCTCATATGGTTCATAAGTTCTACTTTCTGGAACTTGTACTTCTTGAACAGCAACTTGTTCTACAGCAGGTTTTTGTTTTGGGTTTTCAGTTGGTGTTGCTTCTGTACCACATCCTGTTAAGGATAGACCTAGTGCTAAGCATAACGAGATAGCAGCTGCACTTTTAAATGCCTTTGTTTTTTTTATATTTTCCATAATAATTCCTCCCTTGTTTATAAGAGTCTTTATGGAAAATAAAAAAGACTCTTATATTACTATAAAAGTCTTGTTCTATTAAGTTTAATCCGGTTGTCGGGTTGACGATATTAAACCATCATTAGATGAGAACTACTCCCTCTTAAGTAGTTACAATTATACCATTTTTTAGCTATTTTTTCAAGTCTTCACCATTTTGTAAGTTATACATATCAGCGTATTTTTTGTAATTAACTCTAGTCGTATTATATAAGTAAGAAAATAATAATTGGCAATAAGTACTTAATTCAGATGATACTTCACTCTTCTCTTTACATTCTTTAAGTTCTTCTATAAATGAGTCTTTAACAGTATTAAAAGCAGTCTTATATGCTTCAGTTGAATATTGATCTCCATCGTCAAAACTATCAAATAACTGAACTACTGGATATTCTCCTCTGTAATCTCTTTCTGTTTCACTACTTAAGAATGCTCCAACAAATGGTGGAAATAGTATTTCTTTTTCATCAGAGAATAAATTAGTTTTAACAATTTTATCAACATCAATGTAAGGAATGAAACCAAATGCTCTAAATTTTAAACCTTTAGTATTAGGATAATCAAAGACAGATGCTTCAGATTCTGATTTAGAAGTTGATTTAAAGGATAGAGTCAAACCATCAAGCTCATAATTTTCCAAATTTTTTCTGTTTTCATAACGATAAAGATTTTGATAATATAAAGGATTTTCAAAAGCATAGCGACAGGCAACATCTGACAAAGTTATAATCATATCAAGAATGTTATCAAGATTTTTAATTCTTACCTTTTTTAATAAGCGAATATCTTTCGTCGCGATAAAAGTTAGAAAAGTATTAATAGTTTCATAGTTATATTGCATAGTATAAATCCATTCATAGCCTTCAGGAGCTTCGGGATGAAGAACTTTTATTCCTTCGTCTAATCCTTTATATAATTCTAAGTAAGCTAATTCTTTTGCGGTTAGTTCCATAGCTATCACCATTTTAATTATAGCAAAAAAATGAACTATTTAATACTTTCTTTATTAAAACATATTAAAAGAGGATTATTATCCTCTTTCATGTTCACTTATACCTAGGTTCCATTCTGTTACAGTACTAGGTTTAGAACCAATACCAACATAGTAAGCATCTAAGTCGGTAAATTTAGATTCAATAGCTGTTCCTTTATTAACAAAATACATAATATCTTTAGAATCATTTTTGGTTTGATAATCAACAAAAGTCTGAGGTATATATTGATTAGCTACGTAAAGATCTGGAGCACCAAATTGATGAAGCATTTCATGAGCAAAAGTACCTGCTGGTGCTGCTATACCTTCATAACGATAAAAGATATTTGTGAATTCTGTCATACATGTTTTACATGTTGAATGGTCAATAGTCCATGGTTTATGAGTATTGTTAAAGTCAGTATTAAGGAAGTACATATAGATAATATTATCTGCTTTATATTTGTTTTTTAAAGCTGTAGAATTTATATTTTTTTCAATCCATTCTCTTTGAACTTTATAGTATTCTCCACCATCAGTTAATAAGTCTTCACCAAATGCGGCTTCATATCTTAAATCTTTATACTTTTCCCAGTTATAAGCAAATTTTAATGTTTTACCATAATTAGCTGCTTGTTTTGATAGATAAACAGTTGATGTACTTAATTTATCTAAGATAGTATTAATTGACTTTTTATCGGCACGAGAATTACCCCATTTTGTTGTTTGATCATTAGCAAATATGGATACGATTATTGTAGTTCCTTCCAAACGGTTGGCATTACCATGTTTACCATCATTATATTTAGAAGTGTATGTTTCATTAGGACTACCAACAGGAATATTATCATCATGTCTTTTGTTACATCCTACTAAGGTTAGAAGGATCAAAAGTATTATTAAAATTTTTGCTCTTTTCATTTTATCACCTATTCTATATGTATTATAGCACATATCCTTATTTGAAAAAATGACTAAAATGTGATATAATTAGAATCACTTAAGAGGGAGTAGTTCTCATCTAATGATGGTTTAATTATCGTCAACACGGTAACCGGATTAAACTTAATAGAACAAGACTTTTATAGTAATATAAGAGTCTTGTTTTAATTTCCATAAGGACTCTTATAAACAAGGGAGGAATTATTATGGAAAATTTAAAAATTAATTGGAGAAAAATGGGATTGATGGCTGGTCTAAGCCTAGTAATTGCTACAACTGCAGGTTGTGGTAAGAAGGCTGATTGTGATATAGATGGATATCATGCTCATAAGTATGTTAATAATCAACAATATGTACGATATATAGATAAAGAGTATTTAAACTATGATGGATATACAAGACAAGAAGATTATGTCATGTTAAGTGAAGAAGATAAATCTTTATATAAATTCTTAAATAAAAGGGGTCTTTTAAGAATTGATGACAATATTAATCTTATAAAAAGGGCACAAGAAAGTAATCAAGATTTTATTGAATATAGATATGCTTATACATATTTAATGCCTATTCCTATCTATCATTCAGTAGGAAAGACTCATTATGTAACATATTCATATATTCCTACTACTCATTATAGTTGGACTAGTGATCCTAATCATTCTAGATTAACTGGTGAAACTAGATTATGTCATTATGAATATACATCTTATAAAATAGAAAAAGATGAAAAAGGTGAATATGTTTTAATACCTGGTCCTGAAAAGGAAGATATAATATCTACTAAAGATGAATATCCTTATATATTGCAAAAATACTATAAAATTGTTAACCTATCTGATGGTTGTGAAGCTGACTATGAAAATATGGAAGACGATGATATAGAACATATCCAAGAAGAAGGAGAAACCTTGGGAAAAGAAGAAGTTAAAACTTTAACAAAAAAGAACTCTTAGGAGTTCTTTTTATATTTTAAAGATTTTTCTTAAAACTGGATTATTATAATACTCTTCTTCATTGTTGTTTAAATCAACATCTCCTGCTCTATTTGGTTCATTGTTTATATAATAAGAAAGATTATGCATTAACCATTCTAAACGCATTGATTCTATTGAACGATTCCAAGGAGATGGATAACATTCTTCATAACGACATAGAACTTCGAGTATTTCATTTCTTAAATCTTTATCAGTAATACGATATGACGAAAAGATTTTCATATTAGGATCAGCTTTATATCTTTGATCTAAAACTAAAATGTCATTTTCGGTTATATTTGTTAAACTCTTTAAATAAGTAAGACTACCAATATAAATATAGCCGCAACTATAGCAACCAAATGGTCCTGATGGGTTTTCTTCAACTATTTCATAGTTTGGTTGATATAAATGATCAATACTACTATAAGCAGTTAATAAGACGAGAGCTGTTGAAATGGCTAATAATTTTTTCTTTATTTTTTTATTATTCATTTCGACACCTCCTTTTTAGTTGGTTTATTATACCATAAAAAAAGAAAAGTTTTCTTTTCTTTCTATTTCTTTACAATTTTGGCACCAAAAGGCATTAATGATAGTTTGGCTAGTTTAAAGAATTGTAAGCCGAATGGTATACCAATTATAGTACAACATAGGAAGATACCTGATGTTATATTACCAATAGCCATTGGAATACCAAAGATTAATAACCATATGATATTAACTATAAGAGAGACTGTTCCACCACCATAATTAACATCTCGACCAAATGGTGCAAAAGCTAGTTCAGCAAATTTAAAGCATTGTTTACCAAAAGGAATACCAATTATGGTAAGACAACATATTAAACCTGCTATGATCCAAGAAATGGCACTCAATAAACCACCAAAGATTAACCATAATATATTACCTATTAATGACATTATTCATTCTCCATTATATCATCCTCAAAAACGAATGATACTTTAGCATCATATAATTGTTGATAATTAAGTCTTTTATCTTTGTTTTCTCTTTTATCTAAAGTTTGGAATTCAATAACATTCCAAATAGCTACCCACCAGAAGATACATAATAGTTCTGATAAGACTGTACTATGGGTATATTTTTCGACTAATATATAGCCAATTAGTAGGATAATACCGGCGATAAGAAGAACTAAAGATTGACGATTTTGAACCATAATATCATATTCTACTTCATCAATTTCCATACCATAGTTGTTTCTAATTGTTTTTTTCATTCTCTCCTGAGTTGCGTCATCTACTCTTGGACAATGAATTTCGATTTCGATATCTATGTTTACAGGAACCATATAAGCGATTTCTTCAATATAATCGCATACTGAATAAGCTATTTCCATTTGTTTATAATCGTGTTTCATATATAAATCAGATACTTTTTCTAGTAATAGAGGAATAACTACTCTATCTTCTTTATAATAATATTTTTCTATATAACGATCTTCATCAAATAATATTTTATGATTTTTTCTTATTTTTCTTATTTTCATAAATCCTCCGCTTGATAATTATACTACAAAAATGAAAAAAGGAGAACTAGTCTCTATTTTTCTAAGATATTATGTCTTGTAAAATAAGTAATTATTAAGGAAGAAAAAGCGATGATTGTAATGAATAAAATAGTAATAATTAGATCACTAGTTTCAGGATTACTATAGTTATTAGATTCTTCTTTTTCTTCTTTATATGTTGCTTCAATAGTTACATTACTATCTGGCATAGTAAACTTATTATCTTTTACATTAATTTCATGACCATTAGAATCTTTTACTATTATTTTATCTATTTTATTTTCGTAATCTTTATTAATTGATATTGTTACTTCATCATTAGCAAACGCTTCTTTAGCTACATTTAATGATTCAGGATTTTTATTAGTAATAGAATTCGAAATAGATAGTTTGGTTATACGCCAATTATTCCAGGTTGTAAAATCTTCAACATCTACGGGATTATAGGTGAAGAAATAGTAACAATTATTATACTCAGCAAGATTGTAATTACCTAAGAAAAATCTTTTTTGTTCATTAATAAGAGTAATTGGATATTTAAAGAGTATTTCTCCAGTATTAGAAAGTTCATATATATAAGTTTCAAAATCGTTTGTGTGTTCACTTAGAATATAGATGTGATCATCTTTTAAAATTAAATCACCAAAGCTTCCTCCTTCTTCTTTTTCCCATTTTATTTCTTTATCTTTATAAAAGATTATTGAAGAATATATTCCTGTAATTCTTGCATGTTCAATTATGAATCCACCATTAAAGGCTTTAATTCCATTGATAAGTCTTTCTATTCTTCCAGATGGATTTAAAATAGCATTTACTTCTGCATAGGTTTTTATTATTTCATATTCAGTTCCTGTTAAGTCATCTAATGTTACTTGTTCTATAGTTTCTAAATTAGATGATACTCTTGTAGCAACATAATCAGAATAAAGATTAATAGCTTGATTTAATAGATAGTAATCATTATTTATTTTAATGACACTAAAACTAGAAAAAGCAGCACGACTGTTAATTACTTCACTTTTAATAACATTAAAGTTATTATCTAGAATAGATACACCGATACTATGACTAGCTTGGTTAAAACCACCTGCAATATATTTATTACCAACCTTTGTTAAAGAGGTATATGTATAATCACCATTTATTGGTTTTATTTCTTTTGCTGTTGTAGTTGGTAAATCTATTTCATAGATAGTTCCATTAGTTTGGGTATAACTTCCATAACTAAAACAATAAGCTTTAGAATCATCTTGAGCACAAGTCATGAAAATACTGCTATTAGATAAGTTATTACTTTCTTCAAAACGTAATTCACTAGCTTTAACAAATGTTATTATGCTTAGAAACATTATTATTGCATATATTACTTTTTTCATATAATCACCTATTCTATTAGAATTATATCATTATATATCTATATTTAGGCATTTAAAAACAACGTTTTACACGTTGTTTTATTCATCATAGATTTTAAAATCGGCTTTTTCTTGAAGTTTGCATCCATATTCAAATATATAAGATAGAATAAAGACAAATAGTATTTCACCAATATCGATGAAATCAAGATTAAGATTGAAGTTACCACTAGAAATGAAAGCAAGGATTCCAGCACAAACAGCACTTACTGCAATAATTGCAATCATGAAATATGCTGCTTTTTTAAATAATTGTGCATTTTCTTCAATGAATGGTGTGTCTTTTTCATTGATGTTCTTTAAGATATTTGCTGCATAACCTAATACTATACTATATAAGATCATTATGATAATACTAGCCATTAATGCAGTTTCAAAGATTGCTGTAAGTCTTTTAGCATCGTAATGATCTAATAATTCATTAATAACATCTTTATCTATGTCATCGATGTCACCTATTTTTTTATCTTTGTAATAAAGGTCTATTTCGTCTCCACTTTCTTTTAATTCTATTTTGTGTGACTTATAAGAGATTTCTTCTCTATTGATTGTAACATCTTTCATAATTAAAGGTGTTACGACTGCTGTAATAGCTACTGCTACTACGCCGATGATAAGACATACTCTAGCAATAATTGTAAATACTTGTAGTATTTTACTAAGTGTTTTTAAAGTTTTTTGCTTTCCTCTTTCTAATAATCCTTCTGATTCTTTACTTTTCTTTACCATAATGATTCCTCCTATTAGAAATATTATAGCAAAAAAGAAGGTTTCTATAAACCTTCTTCTTCTAAAAATTCGTTTTCACAAGTTAGATTTATTTTTAAGTCTTTTAAAGTCTTTTTATCACCATTAGTTACTATATAGGTTGCATGAGCTTCAGCATTCTTTAGTTTAGTTAAACATGACATGGCTTTAGCTGCTAAAGGATTGGTAACAGAACATATACTTAAAGCAGTTAAAACTTCAGATAAGGTAAGTCTTTCACCAGAACCCATTTCTTTTTTTAATTTTAAGATTGGTTCTAATACTGTTGGTGATAATAAATAGATATCATCTGGTATTTTACTTAAATGTTTTACGGCATTTAAGATTACGGTTCCTGCTGGTGTTAATAATTCTGTTTGTTTACCGGTAATTATTTTTTTACCTACTTTTAATGCTATTACTGGAGAATTCTTTTCTTGGGCTTTTTTTAATGCTGGTTTGATAACATCTAAGTAGTATTCATCGATATTTAATTCGTTCATTAATAATTTTATTTTTTTATAGGTATCTTCATCACAAAGACCCATTTTATAGTTATTACGTTCATTATAGTATCTTCTTACTATTTCTTTTTTTGAAGCTTCTTCTACTATATCATTATCTGATATACAGAACCCTACCATATTAACTCCCATATCTGTTGGAGAGAAATAGATATCTTTATCAGAAATACGATTTAAAATATTTTTTAGAATTGGGAATGCTTCAACATCTCTATTATAATTTACAGCCGTTGTACCG
>Ga0247609_10007362_pt1 | contig 10492 bp, 8 predicted proteins | sample 172DNAGHGlowgp2_FD_193487 | JGI IMG/M metagenome (GOLD analysis project Ga0247609, IMG submission 193487) | Sheep rumen microbial communities from Palmerston North, Manawatu-Wanganui, New Zealand - 1728 DNA GHGlow gp2 | ecosystem: Host-associated > Mammals > Digestive system > Stomach > Rumen ...
AGAAAGAGCTCTTGCATCCTTTCTTGCTCACCCGTGTATTGGTGCGGCTGTAGAGTGTGTTCTCTTTCTGTCGCGGTCCATATTCGCCAAATTTGGAGTTACAGCAGTCGGTGATGACCACGCTCAAACGTGCTCCCTTCGCTTTGATGGCGTTGTAGATGTCTGTGGTGGCCACATAATTTCCATACACATCATCCTCGGGCCCTATCATGCAGATGTTGGGGTACATGTCCTTTTGGTCATCCCAACGAAATCCATGTCCGTTGAAACAGAAGAAGACGATGTCGTTTTGGGCAGGTTTCAAATTGGAGATGGCATTGGCAAGATTGCGCTTGTTGTAGGCTCTGTTGGCGGTGATGTTGGTGATGCTCACCTCGATGCCCAGACACTGTGCAATGGCTTTCAGTTCCTTATTGAGTGCCAAGTTGTCATAAGCGTCATCTTCACCGATGTTCTCATCATAGGTGTCAGCAACAAGAATTGCCCACATCTTGCAAGGTGCATTATTGTTGGTGTTGGTAGGTCGTGTGTTGACTTTCCCGTTGCTGCCACCTTGCACAATGGCTTTGCCCATTGTCTCCTCATCCTCCTCTGCTACGTAGAAAGACTGGTATTCAGCCTCTTGTTCTGCATCGGAGAAGGAAGCCAGTGTGTCAGTGCCTTCTTGCGCATGTGCAAAAGAGGCTATACAAAGCGATAATATGAATAAGAATGGGAATCTCATATTTTTACCATTTGCTGAATCACATTTCTACCATTTGCTGAATCATCTTGTCAAATTCCTCCTGCGATTGAGCACCGCTGTTCATCTGGATGTCTTCGCCGTTGCAGAAGAAGATGGTGGGAAGTCCGTCAATTCCATAGAGTTGCATCAATTCCTCGTTCTCGTCAGCGTTGACCTTATAGAACTGCACCAATCCCTTATACTTCTTTGCCAGAGCCTTCATGTAGGGGTCGATTTGCTTGCAGTAACCACACCAGTCAGCCCAGAAGTCAACCACACAAGGACCTTTACCGATATAGGTGTCATAGTTTTTCTTCGATGCCACCAACTGATAGAACTGCTTGGCATTGATGGGACGGCAAGTGCCATCTCCCCAGTTAGCTGGCACTACAATGGTGCTCTCCTCTCCTGGCGCCACGTTGTCGTTGCTTGCATTGTTGTCCATCTCCTCTTCGTCCTCGTAATACTCATCCGAGCTTTCCTCCTCATACTCTTCCGTTTGCGATTCTTCATCGAAGTCCAGGCAACCACCCACACAAGTGACTATACCTACAAGGACAAAAAGGGCTAAGATGATGCCCAACGCAATTTTGATGATAAGTTTCATATGCTAATCGTTTTTATTGTTTGATTCTAATCATTTTCATTCCATGCTGCGCCTTTGTGTTTGCATTATTCTGCGATTTGGCAGTTGCAGCAGTCAGTGCATCTGTCACCAAGGTCTCCCAATCGGGCAGTTGGGTTGAGAGTGCACTGATTTGAGCGCGCAGGCTTTCCAACAGGCTCAACGTGAAAAAGCCGCCATTCACGCCACACCAAGACATCTCTCCCGGACTTGCAGCAGTGGCAATTAAGCTACCGTTGGCATCTACAAATAGCCGTTCCAGTTTCTTGACATCAAAGTTGTTGTTTGAACGTGAGAACAGCGTGCTGGTATTGATGATTGGCGTGGTTTCTCCTATCTGGTTGTTGCAGCAATCGCTAAACACAAGGCTCAGTCGCGCCCCTTTCCCCACCAGTTCCTTGTACACGTCGCTGACAGCCACATAATTCTTTGTGGGGTCGTCATAGCTGGTTGGGCAGAGATCCATGTTGGGGTAATAGTCCTGTTGGTCGTCAAAACGGAATCCATGTCCTGTATAGACGAAGATGACCACATCATCGCTATTCGGTTGGAAGTTACGTATCAGTTGTGCAAGATTGTCCTTGCTGTAGTTCTTTCCTCTGATGCCCTTGAAATCATACTTCATGCCCAGCACCCTCGCAATGCCTCCAAATTCGCTGTTGAGATTCACCAAATCCTTTGCGCAAGCAGAACCAATGTCGCTCACGTTGGTGTTGGCAACAACAATCAAGTGCAAGGTTGGTGCAGCATCAGAACTTCCGGTTCCTAATGTGTTCCCTCCCTCTCCAGGAGCAATGTTCTCCCCTTCGTTGACAGGTATGTCGGGATCATTCTCAATGTCAGTAAATATCGGGTCGTCCACCGTCACCTCAATGTCTTGGTGCGGCACGTTTTGATTCTTCACCAGTTGGATGCCGTTGAGCATCATCCTATATTCGGGTTCATCCTCTCCGTAGAATTGGGAGATGTATGTTTCATCCATGCTTTCAAGACTGATTTCGTTGAAATATTCAGTCTCAATATAGCTGTTGGTCTTTTTGATGTTGTAGGTGACAAAGGGCTTCTCGCTGATGTCACTCGCATCGTCTTCTTCCCAAAACCACAGGAAGACAGGGAATTTCTTCTCCACAGGATAATAAGCCATGATGCCCACATCCTCCTCGTCGCTCTTCTCCTCAATCATGTTCAGGTACGGTGATTCGAAAACCGTGCCAGCCTCAAGCGATTCTGGTGTGATGAGACGCATCTTACAGTTGTCGTCACTGTAATAAATCATCAATCCGAGATACTCCACTCCGTCGTACGTGTAGTTCACCTCGTAGAACGTTTGTGCCTGCAGCGAGAGTGTGAGGCACAGCAACAGGAAAAAGGTCTGTAATCTTCGCATAGCGTGAAAAGTCTGAAAAATGAAGAAAGTTTGCTTGCTCTTCAGCAAACAAACTTTCCCTTGTAAGCTAGATAGCTTTGTTCGTTATGTCCGAGATGACAATTCGCAGGAATTATTCCTCAACGAAAGCTTCAACAGAGTCAACTGCTGCATCGAGTGTGTCGAGAGCTGCGTTAGCGTCGTCAAGCTCTGCATTTGCTGAATCAGCAATTGCTGCGAGAGAGTCTGCTGCCTTCTGGATTTCGTCGAGCTGGCTAGCACAACCGTTGCAAGAAGCGAATGAAATGGCAACGAGTGCCATAGCTGCGAAAAGAATCTTTTTCATAATGTTTTTTGTTAAATGTTACTTTTGCTTTTACTTAATTATAAAAACACCATTTTGTTGGTGAGAAATTACATGAAGAACTTCTTAGCTTCAACACGTGCCTGGAACTGCTCGTCAGTGTCCATCAGATAGATGATACCTTCAATCAGACCAAGGATGCTTGGAATACCAGTCCAACAAAGCAGGATGTAAACTACGCCTGGCATTGCGTTGCCCATGTAGAACTTGTGGATACCGAAACCACCAACCAGGATACCGAGGAGACCTGCTACCATTTTATTTTTCATAACTCAATAGTTTTTCTCGCGGTTGAGAAATCGTTTTAAGTTTTTATTTTAGTGCACAGATGAACCGCCATCTGGCACCTTTTTATTAATTCTGATTAGTTTCCGTTGCAAAAGTACAAACTTTTTTATTTAAAAAAAAAGAAAAATGAAGAAAATCTTCTATGAAATGATGAAAAAATGTGGAAAGAAAACATGAAACAGCTATTTGCGAAACATGGAAGGCCCATCTGAATTCCTCGCTTTGCTAAAAAATCAAAAAGCGAGGCAATTATTTGGGTAAGTCGTGAGAAAGTAGTACTTTTGCCGAAAAATAGGGAAAAAGTATTTGTATGTGCCGTCTTTTGAACAGATTAACCATCCTTTTGGCTGCGATTCTGTGGTGCTCCTCAGCCACTCGTGTTGAAGGGCAGGAACTGAATTGCACCGTCAAGGTCATCCATTCCCAGATACAAGGCACCAGCACCAGCGTGTTCGAATCGTTGGAGAGTGCCGTCAGTGAGTTCATGAACAACCGCTCATGGACAGACTTGCAGTTTCAGAAGTCGGAGCGTATTGACTGCAACTTGAGCATCACCGTCAAGAAATATAATGCCTCAAACGATGCATTCACTTGTGAGCTGCTCTTTCAGGTCACACGTCCTGTCTTCAATTCGGGCTACAACACTGTGGTCTTCTCTATGCGCGACACAGAGTTCACCTTCACCTATCAGGAACAGGATGCGCTCGAATTCAACGTCAATAACATGGACAACAACCTGACGGCGATGCTGGCATACTACGCCTATCTGTTCATCGGGTTAGATTTAGACACATTCTCCCCCATGGGCGGAACGGAAGTGCTGCATGTGGTGGAAAACATTGTGAACAGTGCACAAGCCATGTCTGAACCAGGTTGGAAAGCCTTTGACAAGACCAACAATCGCCACGCCATCATCGACGACTACATGGATTCCTCCATGGAGCCATTCCGTCAAATGCAGTATAAGTTTTACCGTCAAGGGCTCGATGAAATGGCACAAAATCCCGATCGTGGCCGCACCGCCATCACTGAGGCACTTGAGTTGTTGAAAGAGGCGAAAAGCAACAAGCCCCTCTCGCAGCTTCCTCAGATATTTACCGACTTCAAGCGCGATGAACTCGTCAATATCTATTCCGGACATGGCACGGAGAAGGAGAGACAGGCGGTGTATCAAATCCTCGCTGACATCAATGCCAGCCAAAACACCTACTGGAACAAGATTAAGAAGTGACAGGATGAAGGAATGACAAGCGAAAAAGTGACAAGTGAAAAAGTGAAGCATCAATGATACGTCATCTGCATATAGAAAACTACGCGCTGATTGAACATCTCGACATGGATTTCCACACGGGTTTCTCCGTTATCACGGGTGAGACGGGTGCCGGAAAGTCCATCATTCTTGGCGCCATCGGTTTGTTGTTGGGACAACGGGCAGACTCCCGTTCCATCAAGGGCGATGCCAAACGATGTGTGGTCGAAGCGGTTTTTGATATATCCCATGCCCCTTTGGATGAGTTCTTTCAGGAGAATGACCTCGATTCTGACGGAAAGGAGTGCATCATTCGCCGTGAACTCACATCGGCAGGCAAGTCGCGTGCCTTTATCAACGACACCCCCGCCTCGCTTGCGCAACTTAAGGAATTGGGCGAACAGTTGCTCGACATCCATTCCCAGCACAAGAATCTTCTCTTAGGCAAAGAGGACTTCCAAATGAGTGTGCTCGACATTCTTGCAGGGCATCAGGAACAACTTGCCACCTACAAAGACGAATACAAAGAATTCCGTCGCCTCGAAAAGCAGTTGGAGGAAGCCCTGGCAGAGGCGAAGAGTGGCAAGGAAGACGAGGATTATCTGCGTTTCCAAGTGAATCAACTCGCAGATGCCAACTTCCAGGAAGACGAGCAGGAAGCACTGGAGGAAGAGGCTGAGACACTCGAACATGCCGAAGAAATCAAGTCCTCCCTCTACTCGTCAGCATCCCTCCTTCAATCTCCCGACGATGGCACCGACGTGCTCGGTTTGCTCAAGCAGAGCCTTTCGTCCCTCCAATCGGTTTCGTCCGTTTATTCCGCATCGGAGGAACTGGTGGAGCGTCTCGATTCTTGTTACATTGAACTGAAAGATGTGGCGAGTGAGTTGGAGAACCGTGCTGAAGATGTCGAGTACAATCCCCAACGTCTTGAGCAGGTGAACGAGCGTCTGAACACCATCTACACCTTGCAGAAAAAGCATGGCGTCGAGAGCATTGCCGAGTTGCTGGAGATACAACGGAAGATGGAAGACAAGTTGTCGCGCATCACCCATTCGGATGAGTATATCGAGGAGCTTGGCAAATGTGTGGATGCTCAAAAAACTAAATTGCTGACATTGGCTGAAAACCTTTCACAATCGCGCATTCAAGCTGCGAGGGGGGTGGAAAAAGAGATGGAAAAACGACTGCTCCCATTAGGCATGCCAAACGTGCAGTTCAAGTGTTCTGTCATTGCCAATCCGGAAGAGCTTACACCCTCAGGATATGACCAAGTACAGTTCCTTTTCAATGCTAACAAGAGTGGGAGTCCCAAGCCTGTCAGCCAAATCGCATCGGGTGGCGAAATTGCCCGTGTGATGTTATCGCTCAAGGCACTCATTGCCGGTGCGGTCAAGTTGCCCACTATCATCTTCGACGAGATTGATACGGGTGTGAGCGGTTCTATTGCAGAGAAGATGGCACGTATCATGAAGGAGATGGGTGAAAAGGATCGTCAGGTTATCTCCATCACCCACTTGCCACAAATTGCCGCTCTTGGCACCCACCATTATAAAGTCTATAAGGAAGAGTCGACAAATGACACGCTGAGCCATATCATCCCATTGAACGACGAGCAGCGCATCGAGGAGATTGCCTGCATGCTCAGTGGAGAACACCTTACGCAAGCTGCGCTCGACAACGCCAAAACTTTGTTAGGAAAATGAAAAGAAACACGTTATACACCCTTCTCTTGTGCCTGGTGGCACTCACTGGCTATGCTCAACCCAAATTTGCCTCTAAAGTGAGCAAGGGCATCATCTCGCTAAACACCTATGACCGTCAGGGTAATCTCTTGCGTCAGGGCACCGCTTTCTATGTTGGAGCCAATGGCGAGGCAATAGCCGACTATCGCCTTTTCAAAAATGCCTATCAGGCATCTGTCATTGATGCCGACGGCAAGCAATTGAAGGTGGATTACATCTTAGGAGCTGATGACACCTATTCGATTGTGCGGTTTCATGTCAATACCAAGGGTAATGTGGCGATTCCTGCCGTTACTGCCATTCAGCCGATGAAATCGACGTTTTTTGTGTTGGGACGAGCTGAAGGCGGCAAGTTTGAAAGTGAAGAGGCTGTGGTGGCTGATACGGCGATGATTAACGGAAAATATGTCTATTATGGTTTGGACAAGCCTCTGAACGATGCCTTGATAGGAGCGCCCGTGTTCAATCAGAGTGGCAATTTGGTGGGTGTGCTTCATCCACAGATGGGTGGGAAAAACTATGTGCTCGACATCCGTTTCCGCAACGAATTGCAGATGGCTGCCTTTCCCACAAATTCCGCTGCAGTGGCATTGGGCAACATCTTTATCTCCAAGGCATTGCCACCCACTCAAGAGGAGGCGCTTGTGTATCTCTACACCAAGTCGCGTTCCACCTCTAACGAGGAATATCTCGATTTGGTCAACCGCTTCATTGAAACTTATCCTAAGAATGCAGAAGGCTATCTGCGTCGTGCTACCCCTCTGATAGACATGACACGTTTTGACGAGGCTGACCGCGACATGCAGCAATACCTCTCACTGGTGGACGATAAGGCAGTCGGCAATTACAATGTCGCATCGCTTATTTTCGATAAACTCCGTTTGCAACCTGAACCAGCCTATGAGAAGTGGAACGAGGACGTGGCTCTTCAGTATGTGGACAAAGCCCTGTCGCTCAATGCTTCCAAGTCCGATGCAGAAGAGCAGAAACTGGAGAAGACGAGATACCGCATCCTGAAAGGGCAGCTGCTCCTGAACAAGCCCGATTATGACGGTGCGTTGGCGCTTTATGAGGAACTGAACAACGAGAGCGGTGGCGCTCCCACTTATCTCTATGCCATCAGTCTTGCGAGAGAGGGAAGGGGCGATTCCATCGGGGCAGTGTTAGAACCCATCGACAGTGCTATCGCCAAGTTTGGCAATCCTCTTCCTGCCGAAGCAGCCAACTTCGTCATCCGCCATGGACAGCTCAATGCCAATGCTGGTAAATACCGTGAGGCAGTGCAGGACTACAACCAATATGCCTATCTGATGCACAATCAGGTCAGCCCTGTCTTCTACTATGAGCGCTCGCAGATAGAGGTGAATGCGCGTATGTACCAGCCTGCCCTTGACGACATCAACAAAGCCATTGAGTTGGCACCCCGTGAATCCCTCTACTATATGGCAAAGGCAGCCCTTGCTGTGCGTGTGAGCATGTTCGACGAGTGCATAGAGGCTTGTCAGACAGCTCTTCGCCTCAACTCAACCATCATCGATGCCTACCGCATCCTTGGTTATGCACAGTTCCAGAAAGGTGACAAGACATCTGCTCGAACAAACCTTGATAAAGCTGCTGAAATGGGCGATGAAACCGCTAAAAAACTCATTTCTACCCTCTTCGCCCCTTGAGTGTTGTTTATCAAGAAGCAAATGAACGAATGGGTTCACACACTTATGCAACAAGGCATTGGATAGCCTCTTGTTATTCAGTCTGTTATATGTTTGGGCAGTTAAAGTCATACTTCGGTTTCAGGTTTAGATATCGCAAATGTACAACTTTCTCCTCTTTCCACAAAATAAACCCATGAAAAATTTGGGGAGGGTAAAAAAAGTAAATGGTAATTTTAGTCATTTGCAGATTGGCTTGGGGGATTACTAATAGGGGGAGTACTGTAAATAAATATAATATATTTATTTATTATTTATTATATATATATATTTATTACGCGTACGCGTTACGCGCATACTCCCGTACACGAGATTTACCAAATTTACCATTTACTAAAATTACCTTTTCATAGCCGCTATGCTGAGACCTCCATAAAGAATTGCTTGACTCCTCCGCAAAGACACGTGCATGTTGCCTGCAAAGGCTTCAACGCAGATGGAAGATACCTGCCAAAATGCCTGAAAATGGCTACCAGTAGCCAAAAAAATAGATAAATGGCTACAAACTTGCACCCACCTTTTTTATGTCGTAACTTTGCATCAGATTCAGTTGAAACAAAGAAAAAATCCCCAAAAATTTGTTTATTAATTAGATTATCAATAAATTTGCGAATTCAAAATGGTTATGACTCGGAAAATCATCTACATACTGACATTTGCTTGGCTTGTTGCCATGCTTGGCGGTTGCACGAGTGGTGTGACTGAACAGCTGGAGCGAGCCGAGGCTTACTTGCCTGCAGAACCCGACAGCGCAGAGATGTGCCTGAACAGCATCGAACAGGAGAAACTCGATGATTCTCAGCGTGCATGGTACGGATTGTTGAGCACGATTGTATCTAATCATCAGAGCGAGGGCATCACTACCGATTCCATCATCCGTCCATGCTATGAATACTACCGCGATGAGTCGCATGAAGGGCAGACTTCCAACACGGAACTTCTTCGTCACTATGCTCAGGCTTGCTACTACATGAGTGTGTTTTACACCAACAACGACAGCACCGATCTGTGCCATGAGTTGCTCCAGCAGTCCATTCGCTGTAGCGAAAAAAGTGAAGATTGGCACACTGGTTATCTGGCACACACCCTGCTCAGCCTCACCACCAGTTGGGATAATCCGCAGGATGCCACCCAACAGGCGCAGAAAGCCCTCGACATCTACCACAAAATCAACGACGACATCAGTAACGAGGTGCTCATCATGGGACATGTGGCTGCCTGTTTCCTCGATGCGGAAGAACCCGATAGCGCCCTGGCATACTATCTGCAGGCATACGAACTGGCTGAGAAGAACCAACTGAAAGAGGCACAGAACAGCATCTGCATGGGACTGTCTGACACCTATTGCTACATGGGTGCCTTCTGGCACGCCCTACACTATGCCAAGATTGGAGTGGAGACTGCCGACAGCACCACCCTTGTGCCTTCCTTGATTTCGCTGGCTCAATGCTACTATGCCAGCGACTCCCTCGACAAGGCGAAAGCGGTGCTCGACACCATTCCATGTGACTCCGACGACTACATCAACCGCTACCTCACCCTGCGCACCCTCTCTGAGATTGCTGTGCAGAAACGCGATGTCGATTCACTCTACGCCTACGTCGATTCTGCCTATGAGTTTCTGGAAGACCGTTTCTCACGCGAACAGCAGGTGAAGGATGCCGTGGTCATTCAGGAGAAGAAGCAGGAGGAGGTGCGTCATGAAACTGAACTTCACGGATGGATCATTGCCTTCACGCTCGTCTTCCTCCTGCTGGTTGCCGGCGTCCTCTTCTACTTCTACTATGTGCGCAAGCGTATGGCTCTTCAACCCGCAACGCCTGAGGCAAAGAAACAACATCTTCGCCAACCCCTCACCCCTGAAGTGTTGCAGAAGCGCCTGTTGCAACGTCTGGAATCTGTCCACAAACAACCCTCCACTCCCAAACTGGAGAAGCGTGAGGAAAGGGCATGGGGAGAACTGGAAAAACTCATCAACGAAACCGACAACGACTTTGTGAAGAAACTGCGCCAGCAATATCCCGACTTCAAGGACAAGGACATCCAATTGTGCATGCTGGTGCGTCTGAAACTGACCAATGCTGCCATTGCCAATGTCTTCAACATCGGAGAGTCCGCAGTGAAAAAACGCAAATCAACACTCAAAAAGCAGGGCTTTCACATCTCCGACACTGACATCATTTTTGAGCAGATAATAGAAGGGCTTAATTTGTGATACTTTTATTCATTTTCAAATAGATACGATTTCTTCTTTCTACCCCGTTTTCTACATCCATGTAAATTATTTGTAAATTATTCTGGAGGCGCACTTGAAAATGTAAAATTTTTGTAAATTCATTTTCTTGGTGTTTTGAGAACGAAAGGCGTAACTTTGTAGCAGAAAAATGTTTCACCAACTAAACACTACGCATTATGAAAGCTA
>Ga0247609_10007364_pt1 | contig 10487 bp, 9 predicted proteins | sample 172DNAGHGlowgp2_FD_193487 | JGI IMG/M metagenome (GOLD analysis project Ga0247609, IMG submission 193487) | Sheep rumen microbial communities from Palmerston North, Manawatu-Wanganui, New Zealand - 1728 DNA GHGlow gp2 | ecosystem: Host-associated > Mammals > Digestive system > Stomach > Rumen ...
ATGTCAAATTTCGGATTCACCATAAAGAAGACGCGCTCGTTCAACCTGAGTCAGGCGGACTTGCGCAAAGCGAACAAGCTGTTGGAGGAGGTTCCCTCCTATCGGAAATGCATCGGCTGCGGCGGCTGCACGGCCACCTGTTCGGCCCGTCAGTTCACGGATTTCGACATCCGCAAGGTTCACAACACCTTCCGCAGGGGACAGTACGACAAGCTCGCCGAAGAGCTGCGCAAGTGCATGCTCTGCGGCAAATGCACGCTCGTGTGCCCGCGCGGCGTCAACTTGCGTTCGCTCATCATCAACATGCGCCAGTTATTAACCCCGTCAAACGAAACCTTCTAAGCCATGGCAAACTTTCATCCTTTCGTAGTACCGTTCGTGTTGGGCACCATCGCCCTGTTCGTGATTTGCGGATACAAGTTCGTTCGCTGGATCAAGCAGTTCGACCGCAAGCAGCAGGCTCTCATCAAGAAAAACATCTTCTCCACGCGGATTTTCCCCGCGCTCAAGGAGATGTTTTGCGAATGTCTGCTTCACCTGCGCATCAGCAAGAAAAACTGGCGGCTGGGCTACATGCACCGCAGCATCGCCTTCGGCTGGTTTCTGCTCATCGTGGTGGGGGCCATCGAGAGCCGCATCGGCATCAAGGGGCCCTTCCACTTCTGGTGCGCCATCTTCTACCGATTCTTCCACCAAAACATGCCGGCCAACGGCACCGAGATGTTCTTCACCCAGCTCATGGACCTGCTGCTGCTCTACGTGCTTTCGGGTCTCTTCCTCGCCCTCGTGAAGAAGATTCACTCCCGCGTCCTCGGCATGCAGCGCACCACCAAGCACACCACGATGGACATCATCGCGAAGATTTCGCTGTGGGCCATCTTCCCGTTACGTCTTCTGAGTGAATCTGTTACGGCGCGTCTGTATGCCAACGGCGGCTTCCTCACGCAAACCCTCGGCAATCTCTTCAGCCGTCCCGCGGCCAACGCCCTCGAACTCCCTCTTTGGTCGCTCTACTCCCTTGCTCTCTGCATCTTCTTCCTGATGCTGCCCTTCACCCGCTACATGCACATCTTCGCCGAAGTCTTCCTTATTTACTTCCGCAAATTAGGCCTCCGCGACAGCGTCAAGATGACCGGCTACACCAAATACGAGCTCAGTGCCTGCTCCCGATGCGGAATGTGCATCGACCGTTGTCCGCTTTATAACACATTGGACATCAACGATGTTCAAAGCGTCTATCTGCTGCGTAACCTCCGTAACTTAGAGCATCATCAGGACATCCTCGCCGCCGGCAAGAACTGTCTGATGTGCCACCAGTGCGCCGAAGACTGCCCCGTGGACATCGACCTGATGAGCATCCGCCGCATCTCCCGCGACAAGGGCGACACCGACATGGCCGACAACTACCACTACTTGGACAACGTGAAAGGGTTCAACGCGGTCGGGCGCGTGGCTTACTTCGGGGGTTGCATGACACAGCTCACGCCGACCATCTCCGAATCGATGAAGACCATTTTCGATGCCGCCGGGGTGAGATACTGGCACTTGGATGGCGAGCGCTCCATCTGCTGCGGACGTCCGCTGATGCAGCAGGGGTTCAACAAGCAGGCCGCCGACCTGCGCCGCAAACTCAGCGACCTCATCACCTCCTGCAACGCCACCGCGCTTGTCACCTCCTGCCCCATCTGCTACAACACCTTCAAGCACGAATACCATCTGAACATCCCCATCTATCACCACACCGAGTACCTCGACATGCTGATCAAGTCCGGCAAACTCTCTGTGAAACAGACGGATACAACATTCACCTACCACGATCCATGCGACCTCGGACGCGGATGCGGCGTTTACAAGCAGCCCCGCGAGGTACTGAAGGCCGTCGGTCAGCTGAAGCAGATCTCCGCCGAGAAGGAGAACAGTGTCTGCTGCGGCATGAACCTCGGCAACACGGTGATCTCGCTCGACCAGCAGACGAAGATCCGCGACAAGTCCCTGCAGATCCTCACCGAGCCGAACCCCGACGTGGTGGTCACCGCCTGCCCGATGTGCAAGAAGGCCTTCAAGCACGGCACCGAGGCGAATGTGAAGGATATTGCGGAGGTGGTGGCGGAAGCAGTTAATAGTTAATAGATAAGAGTTAAGAGTTGGTTGTGAGGTGTGAACGTATTGGTATTCATAGTATTCGGAATTATCGTCGTCTGTGGGATTGTAGGCACCGTATATTTTAATAAGATGGTGAATATCCTGCAGGAGGAGAATGTACCTACGACTTTTGCGGATAGATGTTTTTTCCCGTTTAATTTAAGGAACAAATTCATCCATTTCGTCCATACTTGTCCAGACCGAGAAAAGCAGGCTGAATACATGAAGGTTTACAAGAGAGACAGGCTTTGTACAGGAATCTCTTTAGGCGTTTTTGCGCTGTTCATTCTTCTTATGCTATTACCAAAATAAATTCTCGCGGCTGACAATTCACCAAAAGGTTATCGCCGACACACCGGGGTACGGTCTAACTCCGGTCTAACTCCGATGTAACTCCGGTCTAACTCCGATGTAACTCCGATACAACATCTCATCCACCCGGCACTTGTACCCTATAACCAATACAGTCTTCATTGCCATATCGACGGTGACACCATGCGGGTGTCGGGAACCTGTTACTTCTCCCACGAAAATAATTATCAGAATTACCTCTTACTATCGCAAAACATCAGAATCAACTCCTTCAGTATGGACGGTTGGCAGCGCTACGGCGACACCATCACCTTCGCAGGGAATCCCGTCAAGGTGGAGTTTGTTTACAGCTTCCCTTTAGCCGACTACCGCACCGCTGATGGGGCCATCGTGCTGCGGCGCGAGGGCAACTGGTATCCGCACCGAAACAGCGAGCTGCTGACGGCGAATGTCCACATCGAGGCGGACGGCTACTATCTTATCGAAGGAACGGTAATGACACCAGCGTATGAGTTGCACCTTATACTGCTACCCAAAGTGAACTATACCTGCAAAGAGATGGGGAGTCCGACGCGGCCGTTCCTTTTCTACCGCGCAGCTAACGACACAACCTCTTATACGGAAGCATTTTACAACGAGTTCATGGACTCCTACGGCTTCTACAGCTCTTTTTTCAACGATTCGCTCTCGCAAAAGCCGATGAACATCGTGGAGATTGGCGACCCTGAGTTTGTGATGTGCCAGTCGTTGCGCGACATGATTATCTTCGGCCATTATTTCTACGATGTCTATACCATGATGCCCGATTTCTCGTGGATACCGCACGAGGTGGCGCACCAATGGTGGGGCAACAGCCTCTTTTTCGAGCACCGGGATTATGCCCTGAGTGAAAGTCTGGACGAATACATCAAATTGCAATTCCTCAAGAGCCGTGGGCGCGGTTACCAAAAGCAGATGAGCTATTACAAATACGCGATGAAGCTGTCCGAAAAGCGGCTGCCCATTGCCGACATCCGCAGTGTGGAGTCGCAGGAAGCGTCCATCGCCATTTACAACACCGCCCCTTATCGCTTGGAGAAATCAGGCCATGCAAAAGTCGATGAGCTTTTGCAGCAACTGTATCAAAAGCATAGACATAAAGTGGTGACTCGCGAGGTTTTCCTGCGGGAGTGCGGGGCGTTGAAGGGCTGGTTGAGGGGAAAATAAGAAATGTAACCATTCTGATCATTTGCATCATCATAGTGGGAAAAATATTATTTTTGCAGCAAAGTTTTATTATTGTTCTCCTTGTTAATAAATACACAAAGAGGACCCTAAAATATAACGATTATGATGAAGTCATTCCCTGTACCCGAAATACAACCTCTAACTGCTAACTGCTAACTACTAACTGCTAACTACTAACTGCTAACTACTAACTACTAACTGCTAACTACTAATCGCTCACTGCTAACTTAAAATGAATAATATCCCCAAAATAGACGAATACAACGTTACCCAAAGTATCCGCGACCACGTCGAGGCGCGCATCATCCCGCTGTACGACAAGTTTGACAAGGCGCACCGGCGCGACCATGTGCGCATGGTGATTTCGCAGAGCATGGACTTGGCGGCGCAAATGGACGTGGATGCGGAGATGGTGTATGTCATCGCCGCCTACCACGACATCGGGCTGTGCGAGGGACGGGAATACCACCACGAAGTGTCGGCGCGGATGCTGCTCGCCGACAATGAATTGCGAAAGTGGTTCACAGAAAGTCAGTTGCATACGATGGCGGAAGCCGTGGAAGATCACCGCGCCTCCTCCGACCACGCGCCGCGCAGTCTCTACGGGCGCATCGTGGCAGAGGCCGACCGCTTCATCGACCCAGACACCATCGTCCGCCGCACCGTGCAGTACGGCATGGAACACTACCCCGAATTGGACAAGGAGGGACATTACAAGCGGATGGTGCAGCACCTGCGCGAGAAGTACGGTCGCGGCGGCTACCTGCACCTCTGGTTCGACAACTCCCCCAACGCCGAACGGCTGGAAGCCCTGCGCAAGACAATCGACGACGAAAGAGCGTTAAGACAGAAGTTCGAGGAATATTACAGACAGGAGCGGGCGGCCCGACGGATGGAATTCGACGCGGTGATCCTCCAGAACGGGAACATGGATGCCGCCTACGTGGAGGTCCCTTTCGACATCAAAGCCCTGTACGGCAAAGGCCGCCTTTCCGTCCACGCCACCTTCGACGGTGTGCCCTACGACGGCCAGATCGTCAAGATGGGAACGCCTTGCTTCATCATCGGCATCCGCAAGGACATCCGCAAGCAAATCGGAAAGAGTTTCGGCGACATGGTGCACGTCACGTTCGAGGAGTCGTTGAAATGACGTCAACATCAAATCCAATAGCCTAATTAGCAGGAAGTTAATACACAAACCATGATTTTTGTCATTTTATGATTACCATTTTATGACAAAAATTTCAGAAATCTGGCTGAGAAGAGCCCTATTTACAACAGACCAGAAAACATGCTGTAGTAAACAAAAAAAAAACATTTCCTGCGAAAAACTGGCACAAAAATTAACTATTCAAAGTCGAATAGTTAACGTACTTGACACAACTTTAAGAATATCAACCATAAAAATATTTTTCAAAACTCTTGACAAAAGGGTTCTCTTGTTGTATTTTTGCAATGATATTGAAATCAATTTATTCACACAAAAAAATACGACAAACTATGATCAACGAAGAGCAATCAAAAACAAAAGAAATCGGAAAACTGAATAAGGAAAAACAAAAAAATCATTCTCGCAAACTGTTAAGGAGGAATCTTTCATCCAATCGACCTTCTTGCAAGAATGACGCGGCAAAAATACAAATTAATCGCAAACTTGCAATTGAGAAATTAATAAATCTCGAAAAAAGTTATCAACAAAACAATCAGATATATGGTTTTCTTACAGAAATAAAAAACGCATTAGGACTAAAACCGACAAAAGGTGCAAGTGGGTACGGAATTGTTAATATACCGAGAAACGAAAGGTCTGTATTAGAAGCAACATTATCTCTGACCAACCATCACAGTAACGCTCAAACGTATATAGACAACGACTGTAATCTTGAGTACAATCTTAAAATTGCGGTTAGAAAGAAACAAATGAGAAGCAAGTTTAAGCCGCACAAAGACGTTATTTTAGACGAATATGAATACACCGGCAAGGAATTGCGGAAAGTGGACAATGCTTTGGCGTTAATCATCCAAAGCATCATCGGGTTCTTGGAGACTGGCGTGTATGAGGATTTGACAGGTGTAGCGGTAGTGCACAGGTCGCCTTGATACAACTTGTCTTTTGTTTCTTCCGAAACATTGTTTACCGCTTCATCATTCGTTTCCGCTCCTCCTCAGGGAATTTCTCTATCGCGGAGGCAGCGGACCGATACAAGCAGCTATTACGCAAAAACCTTTTGCATAATGGGGACATTCAACGCACGTTCCAACTTGCACAAGGTTTCCAATGTGAGATTCTCCTCTCCTTTCAGCAACCGGGAAACATATTGCGGAGAGCAGCCGACGAGTTCTGCTAACTGCTTTTGAGACATGTGCAAATCCTCCAGAGACATCGCCACAACGATGGCGATTTTTCGCGAATAGCGTAGCCAGTCGCGGTTCGCCTTTCGCCATTCCGCCTTTTCAAGCCATTTTGAAGGTTCTGGCGAAGAATGTTCTTCCAAAAACGCAATTTGTTCTGCTGCGGTTTTCATATTCTTATCCTTTCTCCTTAATAAAATCCGTAAAACTATCGTCATCAATGACATCGTTGGCAACGAGGTATTGGCGTACTTTTTCCAATTTCACAAGTTCTTCGAGAGTATGTTCCCTCTCTTCCATCGTTCGAGTCAGTTTTATGGCACCACCAGTAACAACATATATGCCAGGATTCAGCTTTATTGCATAGATACGCAACCAACTGGCATGTTTGGGGCGTTCCTTCAATCGCGCCTTTTCTCTTCCCAACCTCATTTCTGAAGCGCGAGTGTTTTCAAGTGGACGAAACAATTCGTCTAAATTGGCCTCGGGATTGATATCCATAATGAGGCACGCCAATTCATCGCTGTCCTCCATCGTGTCATATACCGCCTCATCTAGTCTTGTAATTTTGAAATATGACACTAAATCACTGAAGTTTTCACGGAAGAAATCCAACAACCACCCAGCATCATTCCATTGTGTGAATACTTTGTCCAACTCATTCAGTTGCTCGTCAGCGTAATGCACGGCCCACAAGCGGCCATCGTGTTTTATATCTTCAAATGTCATCATAATTATTGAGTTTTTTGATCGCTGCAAAGATACACTTTTTTTGAAAAAATCAACTTTGGGGTTGATTTTTTTTTTATTAGGCAAGATGATTGGCACGAAAAAGGGCGCGACCCCACAGCCACGCCCTCATTCTGAATTCTGCATTCTTAATTGTTTTAATCGCGGAGGCAGCGGACGGAAAAGCCGTTGTTCTCGTAGTAGCTGTTGCGGCCCACGACGGCGAGGTGGCAGTACAAGTAGCGGTACCAAGCGAGGCCACTGGAGGCCTCCGTAGCACTCCAGAAGTTGGCGTTGTTACCGAAATTGTCGTAGCCATTGCTGTTGTAGTAGCCGGCCGGCAACGCACCGAAACCAGTGGCGTTGTTGGTGCTTTGGTTATTCCCCACACAACATGTTCCTCTTTTTATGTTTATACTAATTGAATTCCGGTCGGTTATAAACCGTTTCGCCTTTCTTCCACAAACATAAAAAAATCGTGAACTCCGTTTATTCGCACTTGAGGTTCTCGACTACCTGTATCACAAATAAGAAAGCCCACGATTATCCGTGAGCGTTTCTCGTCTTTCTTTTTGTGATACATTTGAAATTGTCGAGATTCCAAGTGGCAAAAGAAAAGCGAAAACGCTTTATGTCAATATGTTAAATTTTCTGTCCTATATTCTACAGACGGGTTCTTTCGTTAATAATTCCTTTGATTCCGCCGCAAAAATACAAAAAACATGAATACACTACGAGTAATATTTTCACGGCCTCACATGGAAAGTCACTTGAAGTGCGAAATCACCCGATGAAATCTTGCGAAATCATGTTGTCAGCGTTGTCCTTGTTGTCTTTCTAAACGCCTTTCACATCCCCATCATCCTCTTCCTCTCATCCTCCGGAAATTTCTCAATCGCGTAGCGCAGCATCGTACGGGGCATCGTGGTGCGGCGGGGTTCGAGCCATTCGCGGAGGCGTTGCTCATCGCGCTTGCCGGCCTCGCGGAGGAGCCAGCCGGCGGCCTTCTGCAGCAGGTCGTGCAGGGGTGCGGGCTTCTTCAGGAAAAGATCCGCCAATGCGTAGGTGTCGTCCAGCTCGCCGTGGCGCAGGAACTGCATCGTGGTGACGATGCCGATGCGCTGCTCCCAGATGGTGGTGCCGTTCTCCACCATGTCGTACAGCATCTTGCGGTCTTTGTCGAGGAGCCAGACGCCGAGGATCTCGTAGCAGGTGAGATCAACCAAGTCCCAGTTGTTCACGAATTGGAGGTGCGACAGATAGAAGCTGACGTTCAGCTGCTGCAGTCCGCGGTCGCCCTTGGCCGCTTTGAAGAACTGCACCAGCGTGAGCAATCCGGCGAGCCGCATCTCGTGGTATTCAGAGGTGACGCAGGCCTCCAGCTCATAGAACGAGACGGTTTGCCAGCACTTCTTCACAATTTCGCGCACGACGGGCACCTTGATGCCGAGGAACTTGTCGCCCTCGCCGTACTCGCCCTTGCCGGTCTTGAAGAAACGGCTCAGGTGTTCGGCCTGCGCGGGGTCCTGGCGGTGAAGGATTTCCTGGGAAAGGGAGATGGTTTGATTCACTTCTTGGTTATATTGGTTGTTACTCATACGATTGTCTTTGAATTCGGCGGCAAAAGTACAAAAAACAAAAAACATTTTCAATGTAACGAAATGCCCAGTTTGTGCGACAGAGCGAAAATAAAAGGGAAAAGTATTCAACGAGAATACTTTTCATCCTAATTATTCGTTATGAATGTATTATGTCACCGAAATATAACAATATGAAGAGACTCTTGATACTCTCTGTCGTAGTACTTGCCTTCTCGGCGCAGGCGCAACAACACCACACCCTCCCATCTTACGACGAATTAAAGACCGCGGGGTATGAGGCATACCAAAACCAAGACTACAAAACGGCTTACCAGAAGTTCCATACGATGGATTCGGTGTATGGGATAGCCGATTTTCTCGATCTTGTTTATTATAATGTTTTAACAAATCATCTCAATTCGAACAGCGAGGAGTCAAAAGCTCTGATGTTCCGTATAGCCCGTAACAAATGTTGCGACATGAAGTTCTTGGAAGATATGGTCGAGAAGCAGAATGCGGACACGCTTGAGCACTGGGGTGAGATTGTCGCCATTGTCTCCCCTCGCGGGGTTCAGGACTCCATCTATCAAGACCGGCTGCTGACCCTGAAAGGAAGCTATATGGCCGCACTGGATTTGCTGAACAACGGAGGTAACGATTCGGCTTGGAGTGTCTTCAACGAGGTGAATGTTTCCAATGCCGCTGAACTCCAGCAACTGATTGCGGAGCGCGGTTTCCCTACATACACCAGAGTGGGCTACTACTGCAACGACTACGCCTCGGTGCTTGCGTATTACTTGCCGACAGAGTCCCTTCGATGGTACTTGGAACAGGCCAAAGCCGCGGCTGACACCGGAGACTACAACCCGGACTGGATTCCCACTTTGTCCGACCGATACATGAGACAGCAAGTCCCTGACTCAGTCTATCTGGAGCGCTTGCAGGTGATGTCGGACGCTGACCAAAATGCGAGAAGAATGCTGGACAGCGAAGTGGGCAACGATTCGGTATGGCGGGTTATCCATGAGGTGGACGCCGCCAATCTCATTGGATTCAAGCAATTGATAGCCGAACGCGGGTTCCCGACGTTGTCCAAGGTCGGTCACAAATGCTGCGACCTCGCCTCGCTTATCGCGCAGCATCAGCCGCCGGAGTTCCTGCACTGGTTCCTAGAACAGGCAAAAGCTGCCGCCGACACTGGGGATTTTGACCTCACATGGATCGCCTACATGTCCGACCGCGACTTGAACTATCAAGGGAAACCGCAGCTGTACGGCACCCAACTTCATGGTCAGGACGGTATCACAGCACTCTATCCCATTGCGGACATAGAACATATAGCCGAGCGACGAGAGCGAGCCAATCTGGGACCGATTGAGAACTATCTCGCAAGCTATGATCTGACCGAAATCCTCATTCACCCGGCGCTTGTGAACTACAACCAATACAGCCTGACTTGCCATATCGACGGTGACACCATGCGGGTGTCGGGGACCTGTTACTTCTCCCACGAGAACAACTATCGGAACTATCTCTTACTATCGCAGACCATCAGAATCGACTCTCTTAGCATGGACAGTTGGCAGCGCTACGGCGACACCATCACCTTCGCAGGGCATCTCGTCAAGGCGGATTTCGCCTACAACGTCCCGCTGGCCGACTACCGCGCTTCTGACGGCGCCATCGTGCTGCGGCGCGAGGGCAACTGGTACCCGCACCGCAACAGCGAGCTACTGACGGCGACTGTCCATATCGAGGCGGAGAACTACTATCTTATCGGAGGGACGGTAATGACACCTGCGTATGAGTTGCACCTTATACTGCTGCCGAAAGAGAACTACACCTGCAAAGAGATGGTGAGTCCGACGCGACCATTCCTTTTCTACCGCGCAGCTAACGACACAACCTCTTATCCAGAAGCATTTTACAACGAGTTTATGGACGCCTACAACTTCTATACTTCCTTTTTCTGCGATTCGCTCTCGCAAAAGCCGATGAACATCGTGGAGATTGGCGATCCCGAATTTGTGATGTGCCAGTCGTTGCGCGACATGATCATCTTCGGCCATTATTTCTACGATGTCTATACCATGATGCCCGATTTCTCGTGGATACCGCACGAGGTGGCGCATCAATGGTGGGGAA
>Ga0247609_10007365_pt1 | contig 10487 bp, 14 predicted proteins | sample 172DNAGHGlowgp2_FD_193487 | JGI IMG/M metagenome (GOLD analysis project Ga0247609, IMG submission 193487) | Sheep rumen microbial communities from Palmerston North, Manawatu-Wanganui, New Zealand - 1728 DNA GHGlow gp2 | ecosystem: Host-associated > Mammals > Digestive system > Stomach > Rumen ...
CAGTTCAGTATAGTCTTCGCGGTTTTCAACTTCAGGATATATGTGCTCTTCCCGGACTTCCAGATTGGCCGTATCGATGGCCTTGCGGGGCTTGCGCTCAAAGCCTCTGACCTGGATGAGCTTTGCAGCATCCTCCTCGTCTTTCTTTACGGCCGCTTCCAGTTCTGCACGCTCTTCTTCAGTAAGAGGATCGTCGAACAGGGTGGGCTCGCTCAGTACGGCCGGATCAAGCGGAAGATTCTTCTCGCTCATCTTTCCGAACATCTTCTTCCGAAGCCAGTAGAGTTGGTCTTCCAGACTGGCAACTTTGTTCCTGAGTCGCTCAATCTCTGCCGCCTGGGCTGCTATGATTTCCTGTTCGGAGGCCATCTTTTTCGTTCACTTTCAACAATATAAAGGTACGAAAAAACGGCGATATATGCAAGCCAAACGGCGTTTTTCTTTCAGTTTTTCCAAAGATTTTTAAGCCCCTCCAAGCGGGCCTGACGGCTATCCGGATCAGCCATGATTCCTTCGACCATTTTCAGCAGATCTTCCCAATGGATGCTGCTCGTCACCACATCTTTCGAGCCCGGAATGGGCATCCCGAAAGTCCCTCTATCCAACATCTTTGCGTAGATCACCATCCCGCCAGTCTCGTAGTGCAGCAACTTGATCCTGTTCCTGCGCTTGTTCACGAAGATGTACACGTCACCATTCATCGGGTCTCCGCCTATCTTGTTCCGGACCAGACCGCTCAACGTATGGAAGCTCTTCCGCATGTCCGTCGGCTCGCTGTAGAGCCAGTACCGAAGTCCGCGCTCCAGGTTAAACATGGGTGGATGACGCTATGATGATTTCCTTCAACTCGCGGCCGGTCAGGTTGCCGCTGATCCTCATCATCGTACCGGTTGGCGTCTTCAGTTCGATGCTCACTGCAACCGCACCCTGCGCTGAGTCTTTCTGCCTGCTGCTGCGCGACCGGGATGGCTTGATTGGATTGGGTAGGAATGATCCTCCAGGCACAAGCTGAAGGAACTCTCCTCTGCTCTCTCCTTCCTGCTTCGGGGCATATTTGCGTTTGGCATCATAAAAGTTCCATGGATTGATCCCCAGCTCTGCCAGGCGCTGTTTATAACTGATCTTGTTCTCGTCGCAGTAGGCAATCACCCGGGCGACCTCTTCCTTTGTCATCATGGCCTTTAGTCTTTGATGCAAAGGTAACCACTACCCGGCAGCCTTAATAGACGTACTTTATCGGAGGCTTACACCTATCTCGTGTTTTATCGTAAAATGTAGTAAGTGGGGTATTTCTTTATGTGTAGTGAGGGCGTCTAGAGAGATTTCTCTACTCGTCGTTTTTCCCTAATAAAAGCAGCCAACTCCGATTCACTCCAAACTTGAAAGCAGTATCTTTGAGAAGGAATAACTTTGATAATCACTCTTTATCTCGCCAATTATGATTCAACCATTCAATGAGAGGAATACTTTCACCATTCGCCAATGTAACCATAAAAAGATGCTGTACTTGGTCGTATGTGATCCATGGATATTGCTGTAGAAACTCATGGTTTTTCCATCGTCCATTATTGGGCTTAATAGCAAGAATAGCAACATCATTAACGCCTTTGCAACTATCCGCATAACCTATTTCCCAACTACACCAAACAGATTTCAAAGATTCCGAAGTCACTACATAGATTACTTTACGCGAATGAAGAATTCGAGATTTTATATCCAGAGCGGTACGAGCATCTGTTTCGTGTTCCATATCCGGGTCCTGCCAATCCACATAACCATTGATCCCTCCTTTACTGTACTTTAAGAAAAGGAGAACTTTGCGAATAAACTCTCTATCATGGCTGGAATGAGATACAAAAACATCAAATCCACGGTTTTCATTCCTGACAGGGAATTCCATCACATTTTCGTTTTCAAACTCACTGGCCAACTTCTCAATTCTTCTCTTGGTCAGTAATTCCTTGGGCTCCATATACAACGCGTATTACAAATCCAGTAATTCAATAAACAACGAGGTATAACTCATTTCTGACAATAAACGGGAGTCAAACGCCTCAAGTTGTGAGTTATATATGTCTCGGGCAGCAGCGCCAGTGGAGGCAATGGGAAAGCAACGAACGGTCGGATGGTATTCTTTTATCATCTTATACTCATCCCAAACGCCCCTCATACCGCCGATGAAAACAGCAGCATAATAGTCATGCTCGCTAAACATTCTTCTTCGCATAACATCGACACTAGAGTTGATTTCTCCAGTATCTTCGGTGTACACACGTCGCCCCACATCTTTGTTCTCCGGCGGGAACTTGTTCTTAAAGTGCTCTGACTGATACAAAGTCACTCTATCTGACATCTTTAAGTTGTATCTATCCAGTACCAACGTAATCAGTGGGGTAATAGACGGATGTCCTCCCCAAATGAGATGGTATTCGGGATTGGCAAGAACAGCCGAAGCAAGTGAAATAACCGAATCTCGTATCGCAATTATATCCGCAGTGCCAAAGTATTCTCTATTATGTTTGGGAACACTGGCCGATAGAAAGATATTCTTTACTGAATGTGTTTCTATTTCGTACTCTCTAGCCATGACGCAAACTCCCTTTTTTGAATTGTTTTCACTTCTAGATACTCATTCAACCAGCGTAGATGCTCTATCCAACTTGACAAAATACTCAAATCATCATAAATCAAATACACAGCATCGGGTAATTTTCCATTCCTACGCTCCAGCATCTTTACAGATTCGTGACAATCTTCCGACTTAGGGACACCGATAGTTGGAATGTAATACCAACAAACATCATTATTCTTCAATTCCACAAGAGACGTTGGGCCCTTGATAATAGTCCGCCCATGACGTTCAGCCTCCTTCACGAACTCTCCAGTCAGATTATCTTGCCGAGCAGCAATATTCCGCGCTCGAATCTCTTCTGTTTTTGAGGCGATCTCGCATAACACCATCGATTTCAATGTCGAGGTATTTCTCTGCCAGCGCTTCCGGCGAAAATCGATATCCTTCAGAAAACGCACAGCACTCAGTTGATCTTCATCGCCTGGATTTACACCTGGCCAATTGATTTGCAATACTCCGACACGACGAGCATTTGCCTCCGAAATCTCGTCATTACACCAGTAACTATCCTTGAAATTGGGGGTATTCAGTTGGATGAGAACGTCACTATCTGTAATCCTGTGATGTAGTTCAGCCTGAAAATCTACCGCTCCGCGTATAGAATAGGAGTCCAGAAAAACATCAAATTGACGACGAGAAAGCACGTCAAACAGCTGATTTGCCACGGCCAAGGATTCAGATCGTTTGTAACTGATGAATACTCGACGTGTCTTTCGGAGCAAACGTAATTCCTCAAAAGCCACATTCACAATGGAATCCAACACATCTTCTTTGAACAAAACTCCGTTGATCGCATGTAGGACTTCCGGGACCTCATCCGAGAACTCATTCTCTGTAAAATACACAGGGTAGATAGCGTCCGCATTACCTTTCAGGTACTGCAACACCGCAAGGCATTCATCCGTTATTGTGGCCCCTCCAAAATAAAACACAAACGTCGGCCAGATTGAACTATACCCCGATGCTCCTGCCGTTGCTATCCCCTCTTTAACCCTCGCCAAATCCAAAACTGCGACACATGATGCATCTAGCCCTCGTTCTTTCAGCAACTCGAAGAACCGCTGACGAATAGATAGACAAGCATCACATAAGGTGTTACCGAGGAATATTAGCTGATAATAAGTTCCCATTTTAAAACGATTAAGCCACAATCACATCAATCTTCCTTACTCAAACAACCTTGTGTATTTTGCCTTCATCCCCTGAAATGTGTCATTCAAGTATAGTTTCGCCTAGCAAGACAATCTCGGTAGCGAGTATCACAACTACGTAAAAACGACAACGCGAATTATCTTGATGGACAAATCACATATCCTACTCCGTCATTTTCACTCTTATCGTAGGCATTATCAATGTATTGGTCAATGTTTGCAAGAAAAGCATCTTCATCAACATAACTAATGTAAGAGCCACTTAAAGGATCTATGCTCTTGCATTCCTCACAATGATAAACCTTGGGAGTCTGATTACAACGGTTTTTGCTGATTATATCATACACTTTGTAATTGTAGTAATCTGTTGTAATGTGACCATCTGGATGCTGGTTATTAAACCTGAACCAATCATATCCGCTATTTACCTTCTGAATGACTCCTACCACGCCATTCCTATGAGACGTGCGTCCTTTTCTGGTGCTAAGCGACAGACTATACTCTATCTCCCAGTCTATCCACTTACTCTCCTTTATATGCGGCGAGATGATGACGATGGTGACCGATGTATTGTACATCATATCACAGAGATGCTTCTTGATATTCTCAGTAGAAGTATCTGTGAGGTCCGGCGAATCACTTGTTTCACCCATATAGTAGGAGGCATCGTCTCCCATTGCTTCGATGATACGGTCACGAAGGTCCTGAGCTTCGCTATATTTGTATGATATAAATGTCTTGTGTGCCATCAATGAATCAGATTTATTCGGCAAAACTGACCAAAGCAAGGTTCACATACTTCGCCCTCATAATACTTTGTAAGTTCATTGCGAACAGTTTTGAGGTATTCGGAATTATGGTATATATCCGATAGTCTCTTTTCTTTGATATTTGCTGGCTTTTTCCCCATAAATGTAATAAAACCGTCTTTAAAAGCGCCGCAAGGGAAAACGAATCCATCATAACGAACCGCCATTCGTATTGTCCCTGTCCTGCAAGTACTGAATTTGGATGTACGCTGAGGTTTGCCCAAACGAAGTTTAGTTTTATCATACTTCTTCGAAAGCGAATCCAATAGACCTGTCAATTCGTTCTGTTCTTCTGCTGTCAGGATTGTCAAATCTTCATTCTCCTCAACCCTTCCTTGAGGAACCAGACGAAGTAGACTTACTTTAGATACACCCATTTCATAGAGTTGCTCTAAAGTCTGGGGAATCTGCCTGAAGTTACACTTCATAGGGACGATGTGTGCCTCTACCGGAATGCCTATTTCTATTGAATTCTTTATGGTTTCGTCCAATAAGGCAAGGTTTTCAGGTTGAGTACCCATTATCTTTGCATACATCTCGGGAATCGAGGATTCGTAGTTGAAAATAATATGATCCACTTTCCCTTTTATAGATTCCAATATTGTAGTAGGCATCGTCTTGTATGAGCCATCATAGAAAATACCGCTGGAATAAAGGCGACTCTCCAATCCTTTTGTATGGATGTAATCTGCAATGTCGGCTATATCGGGTCTAAGCAACGGTTCTCCACCGGATAGATTGATTAGTTTGGCCCCTAACTCAGCAGCATCGTCGACTATACCATAGATAGTCTGGAGGTCAAGCATGGCCGATTTATTGATGTCTGACCATGACGAGCAGTAGATGCACCGGTTGGGGCATCTCTGCGTGACTTCTATGGTGACTTCAAACAATTCTTTCATAATGATATGCCCCATTTGGCGGGGAAGAAGAAATCTATTCTCTCTGATGAGGGCTTATAGTGCTGCTTAATCCTGATGTTTCCAACCTTTAGCTCCGGCATTTTAGCCCTGAGGTATTTGTCTGTCTCACAGAAGCAATTCTGAAGGTCTATCAGTTTGGGAGCTCTACCGGGCAAAGGGCGAAACTCTGTATAATCATACTTCTCCTGCAGTTCCTTAAAATGCTCCTGGGTATACAGAATGGCATCTTCATAAGTTTTCCCGTATGCTGTGAAGCATTTCTTGATTCCACGGATTGCTCCGACACCTGCTTTGACAAAAGAGTCTTCGTCGAAGTTGAGATAGGGCGAGTAATTCAAATCAACCGTGTACTGATAGGCCAGAAAGTCTCCAATGAGAGGATAATCTCTAAGATGTGCGTAAACTTCGCTCATTGAACGAGAATTGAGTATTTGATTAACGCCATGAGATTTCACAAAATGGTCTTCGAGCATCTGAAGCCAGAGGTGATGCTTGGTTGGGATGTCCTTATATTGGGCATGACTACCAGCCATCATATAGGCATTGGAGAAAATCGGATATACCTTCTGCCTTTCTGAGAGAATTATGCTTAGTCTCTTTACATCAAACGTTGCTATTGTTATATCTTGGTGTTGGTTAAGGTATTCCCAAGTTTCAATTTTGTTGAATACTTTAAAAACAAGGATCCGGAGAAGTGTATCTTCTGGCGTGTAACTATTAAGGTCTTTATAAATAACGTTTTTTATTAGATACTGGCTTACGCGGTCACAAGCTCTATAAACGTTTGTGAACTTAAACTCTTGAAGGATGGGGTCTTTTGTCAAAAATGCTCTGTCTCCATACTTGTTCCAGAAGATGTTCATTCGCTCCTGGATAAAGTAGAAGTAGTATTTGAAAGTGGCGTCGTTGGGGACGATACTTCTATTTACCATTGTATCTTGAGAATGCTCTGAAGAGATTCGGGTAGTCAATGAGTCCGCCTTCGGGATAATTGGTTTCCAAGTAATGCCAAAGGGCTTTGCATTCGTCTTCAGGTACTGCGTGGTGGCCAATTCCGTAGTGGACACAATTAGGGAAGGCCCGAGTTATGTCAATCATAGAAGCACCCAAGTAAAAGAACCGGGGGCAAATAAGAACCTGGTCGGTGGTAGCGGTGTCCCTATAAAGATTGGCGTGGTTCACAAGACCGTTCTCTTTAGAGTGGTGTGAATCGGCTTGAATCCATTCTCCTGCTTCGTGATGGTATATATTATCGCCATATAGGGTTTTAAAGCTACCATTCATTACGGGTTTTTTATTCTGGAAGCGAGGGTCAGTCCAGTAATTGTCGAAGGTAGTAATCTCTTCGACTTGGGCCATATAGATAAGTTTGTTTCCGCTGGCCTTTGATGAGTTGCCGATAAGGTAGTCTCCTACATGGGCACTTTTCCTGATTCTGGGTTTGCAGGTGGCAAGGGTCAGTATGCCCTGGAAAGGATTAGGGGCAAAACCGAAATCCCGGGTGATGATATATGAAAGACCTCGTGACATTAGCAGGTAACTCTTGCTACTCCGACGTTAGGGCGTGTGCTTCCATCGGCATTGGTGAATGTATTTTTTCCGTTGATAGCGTCAATAATGGAGTCATGATTCCAGCCGACCATTGCATCGGCTCCATCTTCGAGGGCTGGCGGAATATCAGAGTCCTTGGCGCCCCAGGTATAAACACCAATGATGCGTTTCCCTTGTTTGATGGCTTGCTCTATTTCCCAGTTGACCCACTTACTGTCATGCGTATGGGCGCCAATGAGGCAGATGAATATGCCGGCCTGGTTGATAAGAGGGCGTAACATCGACTTGATGTAGTCTTCACTTTTAGCATTGTTGTATTTATCCGAAGTTACTGAGTAGTTCCGGATGTTGAACTTGTCGCCTAGAAGGTCTTTCATCTTGGCTATGTGCTCTTCGTCGTTGTGGTAATGACTGACAAAGACGTTGATGATATCTTGTGCCATAGGAAAGATTAAATGATACGCTATTCTTATCGACAGATAAGGGAAAGAGCCACGCCAAGAAGGACCACCACAACAGAATAGAGGGGCCAGACTGAAGCGGACTTGATAGCTTCGCAAAAACAGACTTTCTCTTCTTCACCTAACTTCATGTTAAAGTCAGTTTCTTCAGGACTCTTCAATACTTTACTGTAAAGCTTGCAATACTCTTTCTCCATCTTGAGGTAGTAGGCATCCAAAAAGCAGAAGAGAATAGCAGCAATAATGGCTGCGATGATGTATACGTATGCGGCATCCGCTGTCGAATTGGATGCATAAACCGCACAGAGAGCGGAAACTATGGCTACCATCCAACCTTTCATGCTGAAGGAGTTGGAGTTCATCCGGGTAATGACGCCTTGAATGAAAGAGAGATGCTGGCGAACATCTTCAGAATATTTGCTTTGAGGCATAGTTATTGGGGGTATTGATTTCTTATTTTGATGGCATCCTCGACAAGGATTTCTATGTTTTCCTCAATGTCCTTGTAGGTACTGTAAGCAGATGGCTTGAAGAACTTACATACCTTGTCGAGGCAGATTTCGTTTCTATCTATAGGAGAACTACGTCTAGCTATATAATTCATCGTTTTGTCTATGAAGAAGTGGGATAGAGGGTTACTTCCTGCGTCGGATATAAGACCGAAGCAGTCTTTGAGGTTGTGAATGTCGATGCATACAATCCCCTTCCCCGTTTTCCAAGCATGCTCTATCTCGTATTGAACCCAAGGACGGTTTGCTGTTTCTGAGCCGACAAGGACCACGACACAGGAACGGTAATACATCGCGTTATCAATCCAACGCTGAACAGCGGCTCGCCCTTGACGCTTGACTTCTTCCCAGTCATTTGCACTTACTGGTTTGTTGCCTTCGATAGAGCCAATGTTTCTAACTATTTGGGTACGCCAGCAATCGTTGGCGTAGTGGAAACTATAGAAGATTTGTCTTTTTGGCATTGTCGTTTCGTGTATTAAATCAAACTACTAAGTCACGCCTGCGAAAGCCTATCCATGCTACTACCGCGAGATTGAGTACAAGCAGGCTTTTCTGTTTTCATATTCGATAATACACTCTCGAGGCATCCAACCTGTGTCTCCTGCTAAAAGACGTAAGAAGGCAAGGAAACTTCTATCCTTCAATAATCGGAATCCGCAAACCCTGCAGCCTCTGAATCTCTCCATCCTTAAGCAGTTGGGCCTGATAATACGTCATTTCCTTCAATGCCTGACGCAAGAAAGGACTATCAAGCAGGTGATCCCATGCAATGTCGATCAATTCCTTATGGAGTTTATCAATCTGGTTGATTGTGCTAACCTTCACAATCCCATCCGAGAGATCTTTCTCAACATCCTGGACGTCACGACTGGTCAATTTCTCACGGAACTTCGTGAGATAATGCCTGTCTTGTTCCGTAACGGCTGGATTAAGCAGTAGCGCATCAACATCCCGAACCAAGACCGACACGAAATTGACAAAGGACGTGTGCCACGATGCGAGGTATTGTTTTTGTATATCAGTATTCATAAGAATCCTCTGCTTGGTTGACAAAAAAATCTTATTCCTCGCCCCGTTTCACCAAAAGCAAGGAACTATCCGCCCGGGCCAGTTCCTGTCCAAGAAGCGGTTTTCCGAGCGAAGGCAGTACGTGAGTATTAACGCACTTTTAATTTATGCAAAGATACGATTAAATATCGGATTATTGCCCTTTCTGCTTTCGAATTGACAATAAAAAAATCCGCTTTTTCGGCGGATTTTAAAGGTAGTTTGCGATGGAAGATGTCCGGTCAGGCAAATGATCGCCTCTGACTCATCCGGATCCCTCCCCAACGCCTTTGTCGGCGGGCACAGTTTGAGGGCTTGGGAGGGTGCCGAAAACGGGCTTCATTCTATTTGGGATAAGCTTCTATAGACAGTCTCCACTATTCGCATTGGGAATTGGCTATCGGCCTGAACAATCTCCCAACTAACCCCAGAGTTCATCCATCTCGTCCTTCCCGCCGGCATCAGCACGGTGATGGGGTCATACGCCTGCGGGCATTAGCCTTAAGGAGATCATCTGCTCTCCCCCGCCCTCATCAGCCCACTGATTGGCTCATACCCCATCGGCCTGTCATAGATGGGCAGAAGCTGCTTGCTGACTCCCTTGGTAATGGGGCAAAGACGTGTGCCGGAGCCGCCGGCGAGGACGATGCCTTCATGGTTCTATTTTAGTATTAGTTATACCTTCAGTCTTAAGCATTGATTCTTCTATACTCCGGTTTAGTTCCTTGCAAACGAGCTCGAAACTATTCTTTGAAATAGATCCAAACGTTCCCGAATTCTTAGAGCTCAACATCCTCCAAAGGTCGTCCAAGTGACTGAAAATTTTATCGATTTTTCGTAGTTTATCCTTGTAAGGTTCTTTCCCCGTGTCAGACAGTTTGAGCATTGCTTCCTCACACTCCCTCTTACGAGCGCCAAGGTTAGAATCTACGCGGTCCAACCACTTGTCGACATCATTCCTGAAATTGTAATCCACGAGGTTAATGACGTACACTTGCTTTTCCACATCACACTCGGAAACTGCCAAAGCTGCCTCATACATACAATCTAAAGAACTAAAAAAAGCAGGACTTAACACCAACACAACCTTGGCGGCTTTGGGGATATCTTCCTCAAACTTATCAATGTTCGCGTTGTATCCACAGGCCTCTCTATCCACTAAACAATTGATTCCAGCGGCCCTAATGGATGGAACGAGCCAGTTGTTGACGATACTTCCTGATGGCTCTTCCCAACTATAGGATATGAAAATTTTACCATCCATAGTATCAACCAACTTCTTTCAGATACTTACTTAGAGGACGGTTATCAATATTCTCCCGGAGCAGTTCATCGAACATATCCATTGCCTCCTCCAGCACAGGACTTTGATTATCATACCTACAAATGCTGTTATAAGCC
>Ga0247609_10007370_pt1 | contig 10484 bp, 7 predicted proteins | sample 172DNAGHGlowgp2_FD_193487 | JGI IMG/M metagenome (GOLD analysis project Ga0247609, IMG submission 193487) | Sheep rumen microbial communities from Palmerston North, Manawatu-Wanganui, New Zealand - 1728 DNA GHGlow gp2 | ecosystem: Host-associated > Mammals > Digestive system > Stomach > Rumen ...
CACTGGCTTTTCCTGCGCTCCTCCGTTGCAGCCAAAGAAGAACAGGGATAACAGGCCGATGGAAATGAGCCGAACCGAATGCTTCATAACCCGATTGAGTTTCATGAAATCCTGTCACCTCCCGGATATGAAATGATGATCTGTCGTTTGTTCTTACTATTGTATCACAGGATGTTCCGGTAACGCCATAATAAAAATGCCTAAGTGCGTTCTATTTTAAAAAATATAATGCAAAAGACACATTTAAGGAAACGCTGATACTTTCTGTTTCATCTTTGACAAAAGTTTATCAAAGCAGGGATTTTTAGTGCAATTACATAAAAAAACATGGTTAGTTCTACAAAAGGAAAGATACTTGTGATATAATTTATACAGTAATATGCTGTGCGTAAAATTGCGGACAGAAGCACAGTGCGACTGTGGTTCTTTACCGTCACAGCGATGTAAAAGGGGGAAGAAAGTTATGATGAAAAAATTTGTAAGCGCTGCAATGATCGCGGCTCTGGCTCTGAGTGTCGCAGCCTGCGGAGGCGGGGACAAAAAAGCGGACGCCCCGAAAGACGGAGCGAAACCGGCTGCTACCGCCACTGCCAAGGTTGATCGCAGCAAAGAATTTATCACCGTGCTGACCGGTCCTACCAGCGGTATTTACTTCCCGATTGGCGGTGCTTTCTCCAAGGTTGTCGGTGAAATGGGATATAAGACCAGCGCGACGGCGACCGGCGCTACCGGCGAAAATATCAACGCCATCCTGACCGGAAAGGGCGAACTGGCCATTGCCATGTCCGACTCCGTTATCCAGGCAGTAGAAGGTTTCGGCGCTTATGAAGGCAAACCCAAAGCGACCGACCTGCGCGCCATGATGGGCCTGTGGCCGAACGTAGTACAGATCGTTACTACCTCTGACTCCGGCATTAAAACTTTCAAAGACATTAAAGGCAAACGCGTTGGCGTTGGCGCTCCCAACTCCGGCGTAGAACTGAATGCCCGCATGATCTTTGAGGCAAACGGCATGACCTATAAAGACGCCAAAGTTGACTACCTGTCTTACGGCGAAGCTATCGACCAGATGAAGAACGGCCAGTGCGATGTGGCATTCGTTACCTCCGGTCTGGGCAACGCTACCATCAAAGAACTGGGCACCACTAAGAAGATCGTGTTCGTACCGGTAGAAGGCGATGCGTTGAAGAACCTGACAAAAAAATATCCGTTCTATGTTGAATGGAAGATCCCGAAAGCAACCTATGGCACGGACGCAGACACCACCACCGCAGCCGTTATGAACATCATGCTGGTATCCAAGAAGTTACCGGACAATGTTGTATACGATCTGCTGGACGGCTTCTACTCTGAAAAAGGTCTGGCTACCATCGGCGCATCCCATGCAACCGCAAAACGGGAGATCAAACTGGATACCGCGCTGCGCGGCATCAAAGGCACCTCTGTTCAGCTGCATCCGGGCGCAGAAAAATTCTACAAGGATAAAGGCATCCTGAAATAATGTTGCAAAAAAAACAGGAAAGCGAAATGCTTTCCTGTTCCGCAAAAGGATTTGTCCTGTAAAAACACTGACTAGCACTGACCGCATTGGAGCGGCAGTAAAGGCATTACAATAATGAAGAAAAAATACTTGAAACTTTTTGCCGTATTTTTTCTTGTTCTCGCTTCTTTGTTTGTGTTCAATGAATATTCGGCGCAGACCGTGCTCCGGATTTACGATTACGAGACGAAAGAGATTTATGTTGAAGTTCCGGCCAAAGAAGGCGATAAGCTTTTCTTTGGCTGGATTCATTCATGGGAGAAAATCCCCTGGCATGAGTATTACCATATCGATGCCAGTCATGACCTGATTCTGGACACAATTGCCTTCCCTGCTTTCGGGGCTGGGATTCCGGAGAACAAGGGAACCAAAGTCTGGATTGACAACGGCATGATCTATATGGGTAATATCAACCAGGTATTTCATGAGTTTACCTGGATCAATTCACACTTTGCCACCCGCGACATCAAACTGAACGGTCAGCTGATCGCCCGGGGGGAAACCCTTCCCGAACACACCCGTGTAAATCTGGCAATCGTGAAAAGGAGGTTCTTCGATGGAAGAAAAAAACATTCCTAACACAAATGAAAATGAATTATTAGACGCAAAAGCACAAAAGGAACTGGAAGCCAAGTCCCAGGAAATTGTAAAGAAGCTGGATAAAGAATCCGCTACCCGAAAATTTACCGGGAAGATGGCAAAATTCTTTTACATTCTCTGTCTCCTGGTTTCAGGTTATCATCTGTACACGGCTTCTTTCGGACCACCGGTTACGCTGGTGCACCGTTCCCTGCATGTGGCGATGATCACGGCCATGGGTTTTCTGATGTATCCCTTCGGAAAAGGATCGGACCATTCCAAACCGTCGATTCTGGACTGGTTTCTCGCCTTCCTGTGCTTCACTGTTCCCTTCTATATCTGGAATGATTATCTTGGCGTTGTAGAACGGGCCGGTAATCCAAACCAGACTGACCTGATCATGGCCACCATGCTGGTGGTGCTGGTGCTGGAATGTTCCCGCCGCGTCACCGGCAATGCGCTGACGATCCTTTCAATCGTATTTATCATCTACGGACTTTTCGGCAGAGAATTTCCCGGCATGTTCATGCACCGTGGGTATGACTGGCCTTCCCTTTCCAACCATTTCTTTGCCAACACGGAAGGAATTTACGGCACATCGGTCAGCGTAGCGGCCAGCTATATCTTCCTGTTCATCCTGTTCGGCACCGTTATGCATAAGTGCGGCATGGGTCAGTTCTTTAACGACATTGCCCTGGCGCTGGCCGGACATACCAAAGGCGGCCCGGCTAAGGTTGCCGTTATTGCTTCCGGCTTCCTGGGTTCTATTAACGGTTCCGCCGTGGCCAATGTAGTTACGACAGGTACCTTCACCATTCCGTTAATGAAAAAGACCGGTTATTCCAAAGAGTTTGCCGGCGCGGTGGAAGCGGCCGCTTCCGTCGGCGGACAGCTGCTGCCTCCCATTATGGGCGCTGCTGCCTTCATCATGGCGGAAATGATCAGCGTGCCTTATTCCAATATTATTACCTGGGCCGCGATTCCCGCTCTGCTGTACTATCTCAGTATCATCATCCAGGTTCATCTGCGCGCCTGCAAAGACGGACTGACGGGCCTGCCGAAAGATAAATTGCCGAAGACCGGCGATGTCATGGCAAAGCGCAGCCATCTTTTGATTCCTGTCATCTTCCTGCTGTACATGCTGTTCTTCTCCGGCACTACGGTCATTTATTCTGCAGTCCTTACGATCCTCGTCACCATCGTGGTATCTTTCTTCCGTAAGGAAACGCGCATGTCGCTGAAGGATCTGCTGGATGCGCTGGCAGACGGCGCCAAACAGACCGTTTCCGTAGCGGTAGCCTGCGCCTGCGTGGGCATTATCATCGGTGTCTGCTCCAAGACCGGTTTTGGCCTGACCATGGCCAACACCATCATTTCCCTGGGACAGACCAGCATTCTCTTTACGCTGGTATTTACCATGATTACCTGCATGATCCTGGGTATGGGCCTTCCTTCTATCCCGGCCTACATTATTACGGCAACCATCGCGGCTCCGGCGCTGGCAAAACTGAACATTCCCGCCGGCGCGGCGCACATGTTCTCTTTCTATTATGCCATGTTTGCAAACCTGACGCCGCCGGTAGCGCTGGCATCCTTTGCTGCCGCCGGACTTTCAGGAGGCAACCCCATGATGACAGGCGTAGCTTCTGTAAAACTGGCCATCGCCGGTTTCATTGTTCCGTTCATGTTCGTCTATTCCCCGCAGCTGATGCTGATCAATACCACGCTGGCGGAAGGACTGTTAACCGCGGCAACAGCCTGCGTAGGTGTATTCCTGATTGGCACGGCTGTTGAAGGTTACATCTACACCCGCATGCCGGTCTGGCTGCGCATCATTGCGGCAGCCGGTGCGTTGCTGCTGATGAAACCGGGCATTGAGACAGACGTAATCGGCGTCGCTGTACTGGCGTTGGTACTGTTCCTGCAGAAGAAACGAGAAAAGGCAGAAATGAAATCAAAGCCGTAACCATGGAACATACATTTTGTTCTCAAATGTGCGACAAATTCTCTAATATACGATAAGGCCAATTGTCCTCTGTAATAAATTAACAATTCAAAACGAAAACCGATCCAAAAAAATCCCTGAAGCTGTGAATGTGTATTTTACCAATCACGCTCCAGGGATTTCTGATTTGTTATTAAGGAACCGCTGATTAAATATGTCCCGCCAGCAAAAAGCGTTTTACCGTACCGGCTATGTCCTCTGCTCCTAAAATTCCACTGACCACCGCAGCACCATCGGCTCCTGCCGCCAACACCTGCGGATAATTCTCCGCTGTAATGCCCGCAATCCCCACGATCGGAATTTTGACAGCTTCACGTATCGCTTTCAGCCCATCAAGACCTAACGGTACCGTATCCTTTTTTGTGTTTGTACTGAATACTGCGCCGCAACCTAAATAATCTGCTCCTGCGGCTTCGGCTTCCAGCGCTTCCTGCACACTGTGCGCTGTTGCGCCGATAATAAAATCATTCCCTGCCAGCTTTCTTGCTTCGGCAACAGGCAGGTCATTCTGTCCAAGATGTACGCCGTCCGCTCCGGACAGTAACGCAATATCGAGTCTGTCATTAATGATCAGCGGCACATGATAGCGATGACACAAAGCTTTTAACTCACGCGCTTTGCGCAACATGTTTTTTCCCAGACCGGCCTTATCGCGATACTGTACCAATGTGACCCCGGAATCCAGTGCTTCTTCCACCGCATTCAAAAGAGTCCGCTGCACAAGACACGATTCATCCGTTACCAAATAAAGACGCAAATCAAAACTTTTCATAATTCTTCTTTGTATAAAATATTACGGCTGATTAACTGGTTTTGTTTAGACGTTATTTACGCATTACTTTGACATCAATTAAATCTTTTAATTTTATATTTTGATTTTAAAATTTGCTGTAAATCCATTTTTAATTTGCTTTTTCCGGATTTAGATTGTCCATAATCAGGTTCCATTTTGTTACCACATGGTATAATCCATCTATTAATCTTACCTTGAACATGCCCGGCCCGTCCTTCTTTTCCAGAAGACCTGCCGCCAGTTCCGCCGCCTGCCCCATGATGATAAGCCCCAGCATAGCGCCTGTCATGGCTTCCCCGGCAACTGCAACACAGGCTGCAACAATGGTCGTCGTCATACACCCGGCTCCAACGATCCGCTCCATCAGCGGATGTCCTCCATTGATCATCAGCGCCCGTTTTCCGTCGCTGATATAATCTACCGCCCCGGTCATGGCAAAGATACAATGATACTGCTGCGCCGCATCCTTCACAAGCTTCAGCGCCTCTCCCTGGCTGGGCGCAGTCACTGAATCCACGCCGCGTCCATCCGCTTCCTGCTCCAATAAGGCTTTACACTCACTGTAATTCCCGCGAACTACGGTAATATTGCCTGATTCAAGTAATTTAATGGCAAACTCCAGCCGCATGTTGCTGCTCATCACGCCTACCGGATCCAGTATAACAGGAATATTCCCTTCACTGGCTGTAGCTGCCGCCTGCTCCATCGCTTCCATGTGGCTTTCATTCAGCGTTCCCAGATTTAAAACCAGCGCATCGCTGCCTGCTGTAATTTCCGCCGCCTCTTCCGGCGCATCCGCCATCACAGGCGACGCCCCGACTGCCAGCGCGGCTCCTGCGCAATCGTCGGCAGTAACATAATTGGTAATGTGATGCAATACAGGTTTTGTGCTTTGCAGATCTTCGATAATCTGTTTAAAGTCACCTTTCATATTCATTCTTCAAAAATACCTGCTTTCTTATATAGATCAACAAAGTGATGCGTCGGGCCGTGTCCTTTGCCTAATGCAATACCATGCGCAATAGCCGTCGTCACATATTTTTTTCCTGACTGCACTGCATCCAAAAGCGACATGCCTTTGGCCAGATTGGATGCCAGCGCGCTGGACAAGGTGCAGCCGGTTCCATGTGTATGTTCCGTCTTGATTCGTTCTCCTGAAAGCCAGATACCTTCTTTTCCGTCAGAGAGAAAATCGTCTGCCTTTCTCCCCTCCAGATGACCGCCTTTTACAAGTACAGCTTTTGCCCCCATTGATAAAATCGCAGTTGCTGCCTTTTCCATATCTCCTTCCGTCTTTATGGAAAATCCACAAATCGCTTCCGCTTCCGGAAGATTGGGAGTCAAAAGTGTGGCCAGCGGCAACAGTTCCCGAATCAGCGTATCGCATGCAGCCGGCTGTAATAGCGGATACCCGCTCTTGGAAATCATGACGGGATCGATCACTACTACCGGAGGCTTCCATTTTTTTAATCCTTCCGCAATCGCACGGATACTTTCGCTGCGGGATACCATGCCAACTTTTACCCCGTCCACCCGGATATCGCTGAATACTGCATCGATTTGAGCCGTGATCATATCCGGGGTCATATCCTGTACCAGCGTTACGCCGCAGGTATTTTGCGCCGTCACCGCTGTAATTACACTCATGCCAAACACCCCATGAGCGGCAAATGTTTTCAGATCCGCCTGGATACCGGCGCCACCGCTGCTGTCGCTGCCGGCAATAGTCAGTAAATGCTTCATATTTCAATTACCCGTCCGTTACAGCGCTGCTTTCACCATTTCCGCAACATTTTTGGCAGTAATTCCGTACCGTTCCATTACGATGCCGCCGGGAGCAGACGCACCAAATCGATTGATTCCGAGCACCCTGTCTTCTCTTCCTGTATAGCGGGTCCAGCCAAGCGTCACACCTGCTTCCACAGCAAACGTGGGTACAAATCTCGGCAATACGCTTTCTTTATAGGCATCGCTCTGCTGTTCAAACACTTCTACAGACGGCATGGAAACGACAGTAATTTCGATTCCTTTTTCTGCCAGCAGTTTCTGCGCCTCCAACGCCACTTTTACTTCCGAGCCGGTAGCGATCACAACAGCTTTTGCCATTTCTTTAGCCGGGCTCAGCACATAACCGCCCTTTAATGCACCTTCGTGTACCGCTTCCGCATATTCGTGCAGCACAGGCAGATTCTGCCGGCTCAGACACAACGATACAGGTCCGTTTTTGTGCTCAATGGCATACTTCCAGGCAGCAGCTGTTTCCAGCGCGTCAGCCGGACGGAATACAACCGAGTTGGGAATCATACGCAGGCTCATGACCTGTTCAATCGGCTGATGCGTAGGACCATCTTCTCCAACAGCAATGCTGTCATGGGTAAAGACAAAAATGGACTGTATCTCCATCAGCGCCGCCATACGGATGGTCGGCCGCAGGAAATCGGAAAAAACAAGGAACGTAGCGCCATACGGAATCAGCCCGCCATGGACAGCCATACCGTTTACTATGCAGCCCATGCCATGTTCCCGGACACCAAAATGGATATTGCGTCCGCTTCGTTCTTCTTTGCTGTAATAATCGCAGGATTTCATTACTGTTTTATTGGAAGGGCCAAGATCGGCGCTGCCGCCAACCAGTTCCGGCACAAGTTCCGCCAGTTTCTGCATTATGTCTCCGGAAGCGCCACGGGTCGCAACAGACTCTTTTCCTTCAAATAAAGCTTCCAGCGTTTGCAGATCCACTGTCCTCTTTCCGGATAAGGAGGCCAGCAGCTCCGTAACCAGTTCCGGATACGCTTTCCCGTATTCTTTCAAGCATTCATTCCAGTCTGCTTCAGCTTTTGCCAACTCGTCCAGCTTTTCGGCAAAGTGCTCTTTCACGTCATCCGGCACAATAAAGCTCTGTTCCGGATCCCAACCGGCTTTTTCTTTCGTCGCTTTCAACGCGTCATCGCCCAACGGCTCCCCATGGGCAGAAGCGCTGTCCTGTTTCGGGCTGCCAAAGCCAATATGTGTACGGACAATGATCAGGCTGGGATGTTCCGTATCTGCCTGCGCCTCTTTCACTGCAGCTTCCAACGCCGCCAGATCTTCAGAACTTTCAACCCGTAATACCTGCCAGCCGTAGGCTTTGAACCGCGCTTCCACGTCTTCGGTGAAAGCAATAGAAGTTTCCCCTTCAATCGTAATCTTATTGTCATCATACATATAAATCAGTTTCCCCAGCCCAAGCGTGCCGGCCAGAGATGCAGCTTCCGAAGCCACGCCTTCCATCAGGTCGCCGTCGGAAACGATACCGTAAGTATAATGATCTATGATTTTAAAATCCGGTTTGTTATATTTTGATGCCAGCATGGTCTCTGCCAGCGCAAAACCTACGCCCATGGAAAACCCGTGGCCTAACGGGCCAGTCGAAACATCCACGCCGGGCGTAACGCCGTATTCAGGATGTCCCGGAGTACGGCTTCCCCACTGGCGGAATTCCTGCAGATCCTGTAACGAAACTTCGTAGCCCGCCAGGTGCAGCATCGCATATAACAGCGCCGATCCATGACCCGGCGAAAGAACAAACCGGTCCCGGTTAAACCATTTTGGGTCTGCGGGATTATACCGCATAAACTTATCCCAAAACGTATACATCAGCGGCGCAGTCCCCAACGGAAACCCCGGATGCCCCGAATTCGCCTTCTGTACTTCATCAGCCGCTAAGAAACGCAATGTCTGGATACATGCTTCATGAATTGTTCCCATTTTTGCCTCCCGGAATGTTAAGGAATTAATTTGTTTTCAAGTAGTCTGCCAAATTGCTTTATGACTCTTCAATTATACCATCTGTCTTTCAATAATTCCATAAAAAAATTACCTGCCGTAATAAAACAGCAGGTAATTTATCGTTAACAGGGGATTATTATGCTTCGTCCTTCTTGGAGTCTGCAATAATCTTTTCCGCCATCTTGGCCGGAACATCTTCATAATGGTCAAATTTCATTTCAAAAGTGCCCATGCCCTGGGTGATGGCGCGCAGGTCAACCGCGTACTCCATGATTTCTGCGTAAGGAACCTGGGCTTCTACCCGGCTGATACCTTCTTCCACGCTCTGCATGCCAAGGATGCGTCCGCGTTTGGAGTTCAGGTCGCCGATTACATCGCCCATCATGCTTTCCGCGCAGAGGACATACAGATTGTAATAAGGTTCCATCAATACCGGCTTGGCTTCCTCCATCGCTTTCTTGAATGCGATACTGGACGCAGTTTTGAACGCCATTTCCGAAGAATCGACCGGATGATACGAACCGTCCACCAGAGTAATGCGGACATCCACTACGGGATAACCGGCCAGAACGCCGTGCTGCATGCACTCCTGCATTCCTTTTTCGACAGCCGGAATATACTGACGCGGAACAGCGCCGCCAAAAATCTTATCTACAAATTCAAATCCGCTTCCCGGCGGCAGGGGTTCCATATCGATCACTACATCGCCATACTGGCCGTGACCACCGGACTGTTTCTTATGTTTGCCCTGCACATGCGCTTTGCCGCGGATGGTTTCACGATATTCAATCTGCGGCGCACGCAGGTCTGCTTCCACGCCGAATTTCCGTTTCATCCGTTCCATTATGATTTCGATGTGCTGGTCGCCCATGCCGCTGATCAGCATTTCTTTGGTAACAGCATTACGGCTGACGATGATGGTCGGATCTTCATCCATCAGACGGCTCAGCGCATTGGAAATCTTGTCTTCTTCGCCTTTCTTCTTCGCAAAGATAGCACGCGTATACATCGGCAGCGGGAACGCGATAGGCGCAAACAGAACCGGATTATTCTTATCGCTCAGGGTATCGCCGGTCGCCGTAAACTGAAGCTTGGAGGTTACGCCAATATCGCCTGCGGTAATTTCCGGCATTTGGATCTGCGATTTTCCGCGCATGGTAAATACGCTGGCAATACGTTCTTCTTTTTCGCGGCTCGCATTGTAAACCATACTGTCTGCCTTGATCGAACCGGAGAATACGCGGATGAAGCTCAGACGTCCAACAAACGGGTCGGACGTCGTCTTGAATACCAGCGCCGCCATAGGCGCACCGGCATCGCGGGTCACTTCTTCGCCGGTAGCCACATCGGTAACTTTATAGTCGTTCAGGATAGCCGGATAAGTATAGTCGATGATCGCATTCATCGTACGGCCCAGTCCGATATTCTTTGTTGCGCTGCAGCAGATCATCGGGAAGATGATCGCCTGGCGGATGCCCTGGATCAGGCATTTTTTAATTTCTTCATCGGAGATCGTCTCGCCTTCCAGATACCGCATCATGCAGTCGTCGTCTGCTTCCACGGCAGCTTCGACCATCTTTTCGTGCATTTCTTCCGCATAGGCTTTCAGGTCGTCCGGAATTTCAATTTCGTCGGAACCGTTCCCGTTTTTCCGATAGGCTTTCATCTTCACGCAGTCAATAACGCCTTCAAAGTTTTCTTCCTTGCCTAACGGAAGTTCCAGCGGCAATACTTTCTTGCCGAATTTATGGCGCAGATTTTCCAAAATGCTGTCAAAGTCAGCATTTTCACGGTCCATC
>Ga0247609_10007372_pt1 | contig 10483 bp, 10 predicted proteins | sample 172DNAGHGlowgp2_FD_193487 | JGI IMG/M metagenome (GOLD analysis project Ga0247609, IMG submission 193487) | Sheep rumen microbial communities from Palmerston North, Manawatu-Wanganui, New Zealand - 1728 DNA GHGlow gp2 | ecosystem: Host-associated > Mammals > Digestive system > Stomach > Rumen ...
AGGAGGCCAACCTTGAGGCCATGCTTGAACTCGAAAAGAACTACCACAAGAAAGAGATGCTGCAGATTGAGTTGCAGTGGACCAAGAAAATCAACGCCATCAAGGGTAATGGCGAGAAAGAGCGCCTTGCCCGCGCCAACCTGCAAAAAGCGATGCTGGCGGCATTATATGAGGCCGAGTACAACTTCGAGAGGTCAAGGATTGACACCAACCTCGCCAACCGCCTCGCCTCCCTCAAGGAAGGCAGCGAGGAAGAGTATCAGATTAAACTTGAACAGCTCAATAGGCAGCGAGAGGCCGAGTTGCGGGAAGCCGAACGCACGGATGCCGACATAGAACTCATCAACGCCAAGTACGACAAGCAGGAACGAGAGCTGCTGGAGGCTCAAATCAAGAACCGCATCGACAAACTGCAAGAAGCGGCCACCACTGAGCAGGTCATCCGCGACAACGCCCTCAAAGAGCAACTGGCCATCCTCAACACACAGATGGCCGAGGAACTGCGCCTCGCCGGCAACAACGAGCATAAGATTGCCGACATCAAGGACAAGTACGCCCGCCTTACCGCCGAGAAGCAGGAACAGTACGCCATCGACACAGCCAAGAGGCAGCTGCAGGCCTACATGGACCAGTTGAAAAACATCACAGGCCTCGACGATGTGGGCAGCATCTTCGACGACCTCATGGACGTGGAAGGCAATGCCGCCCTGCTGGAAGGCTACGGCATGGCCCACGCTGAGGCGCTGAACATGGCCAAGCAACTGGCATCAGCACAAGTTGACATCGCCAATGCCGAGGCTGACGCTGAGATAGCAGCTATCGAGCGTGTGAACGATGCGGACAAGAAATCCCGTGACAAGCGCATCGAAAACGCCGAGAAATGGCTGGGTGCGGCACAGGAAGCCATCGGCAATATCACCGACCTGGTTGGCACACTCTTCGATGGTGAGATTTCCAAGATTGACGAGCAGATGGAAGCCGAACAGGCACACCACGACGCTGAGATGGCTAATATCGAACAGCTTGCAGAGCGCGGGGCTATCACACAGGAGGAGGCGGAACTGCGTAAGCGTGAAGCCGAGGCCCGCACCGCCAAGGAACAGGAGATGCTCGAGAAGAAAAAGGCGCAGGCCGAGTACAAGCGTGCCGTGGCCGAGAAAGCCAACAGCATCGCACAAATCGGCATCGCCACCGCCCTGGGTATCATGAAGGCCTCACCCAACTGGGTCAACATGGCGCTTGTAGCCGCTATGGGAGCCATCCAGCTGGCCACTGCCATTGCCCAGCCCATCAAGGCATACAAGCGAGGCACGGAGTACCACCCGGGAGGCCCCGCAATCGTCGGTGACGGCGGCAAGCGTGAGGTCATCGAGAGTGACGGCAAGTACTGGCTCACGCCTAACATCCCCACTATGCTGTACCTGCCGGAGGGCGCAAAGGTATTTGAAGACCGAAAGAAATTCCTTGAGACTATCGCCAACGAGCCGCCAGTGAATTACGGTGATGTGCTCGCAGCGTTGCCGCTCCCTGACATCACCCCGCTCATACGCGCCACCTACCAGCCTAACGTGACAATCAACAACGACTACCGCGACCTACAACGGGACGTGCGTGAACTCGGAAGGCTGATGCGTGCGATGATCAGGCAGCAGAGCCGCGACGCTGCAAAGGCGAGATATGACCAATACAGACACGAAAGGATATGAAAACGAGACTAAGCGAACTGACCCTTGCAGAGTTCATTGACCTTGAATGCGGCGACTTGTCCGTGCTGAAGGGACGGCACGAGGTAGTCCAGCCAGAGCGTCTTGTCATGGCGCGTGAGGATATCTCCCGTGAGTTCCAGTCCATAGCCAGCCCTGCATCTTACAAGTCCATGATAGTTGACCATGAGAAGAAGTCCAAGCTGCGAGCAAAGTCAGTACTTTTCGGCGCTCTCAAGTCGCTCGTCGGGCTTAAAGCCTTCGATGAGGTCCGGGACTTGATGGCTCAAGCTGGCATTGACTGCTCCCGCTTCGATGACAATAGACTTGCCGTTGAAGTTGAGCAGCGTTTGAATTCCGCCACCTTTGAACTCAAGCGGATAGGCATCGAGGCACCAAACAAGGAAAAGACCACCCCGGACGACATCCGCAAGGGCTACGAGGATATGGTCGCCGACTTGATGATACTTAACAAAATGAGTATCGACATCGAGACCATCCGTGCGAGTGTTTTTGCCTCGATGGTACGCAAGGCCAATGAAATGGCGAAGGCGCTTAACGCAAAGTTAAAGAAGAAGTAGTTTTAAGTTGGAATAGTGAATCTACTCTGAAGTGCCGTGTTGCAGTGATGCAGCGCGGCATTTTCCATGTTTTGAACTTTTCGGTAATGTTGTGAGTAATAATCGCGTAAAACATCGAGATTATGAAGCACAACGAATCGAAAGAGTTACACCGCATAGCAGTGAGGGTGGCGGTGATTGAGCAGAAATGCGACCTCATATTGGCGCAGTTGTCAACCCTCAGGACAAAGGGAAATGTAGATGAACTGATAGACCGCCTGCACCGCCAGGCACGGTCCATGCGCAACGAGGCGAGGAGACTGCGGCGATGAACGGCGTCGAACGAGAAGTGGAGCGGCTCTACTCATGGATTAGGGCCGTTGCGTGCCGTATGGCCTGCGATGAGAGCGACGGCGAGGATCTGGCACACGACACGATAGTCAAGGCGCTTGTCAACGCACGGAGGTTTGACGGGACAAAGGACGTAAAGCCGTGGATAATGGCAATCATGTCGAACACTTTCAAAAGCAGGATGCGCCATTGCGGACTCATCTCGTTTTGTCCCCTGCAAGAGGTGTGGGCGTTGTGTGGCCGTGAGGATCCTGCCAGTGCCGAGGCATCCCGCTCCCTGTTGTCGCTCATCAGGTCGATGTCGTCCAAGGACGTGAAGATGCGTTCGCTGCTGTTGTATGCCGAGGGCTACGACTATGGCGAGATAGCGGCCATGACCGGTGCGAATGTGGGCACCGTCAAGAGCCGTATTTATTACGCACGTCAGCGTGTCAAGTCGCTTCTTGAGTCCTAAACGTCAGTAAATGTTAAGGTGTAAAAATGGCGGTCATTCTGTTTGCGTCTATCGTAAATCTTGGCTAACTTTACAGTGAGTTAATCAATAAGTCAAACCAATTAAACTGTTAAAGTTATGCAGACCAATTTCAATTTCCGAGTTAGAGTTATGAGTTATGCCCACCACATCTATGTGAGCGGCGAGTACACCTGGAGCGCAGCTTTGAAAAAGGCGTGGACGCTTTACCGCCTTGCCAAGATGATGAGGCGCGGCGTTGTCAAGTTCTTCTACGAGAAAGTCGATGGATCGGCGAGAGTCGCCTACGGCACCCTCTGCAACCTTCCCGCCGGCATCACCTCCGGACGCGGAGTCAAGGCGCCCAACTTCGGCGTTATGCGTTATTACGACACCAAGAAGCAGGCATTCCGCAGCTTCAGAGTTGAGAACTTCATTGCCATTGCAATATGAAAGGTGCCATCCTGATTAAGAGCGACGCAACAACGGCAGGGGTTTTCCCTGCCAATGGCGCCGACTTCAAGCTGAAAGAGTTGCAGGGCTTTGTCGGTGGCCTCATCGAGATTGTCTATCTGACTGACGATGTCATTTTTGTCATTAACGAGGAGGGCAAGGACGCGTTGCCCCTCAATATGATGGCCACCGTCATGGCCAAGGCGCAATGCGCCATTTTCCCTGGTGATTACATTTGCGGTGACGTCCTGATGTGTCCCAGTGAAATGGTGAAGTGAAAAAAGTTCATTTTTTTTGAAAAAAAGTTGCGAAAAAATTTGGTAGGTGGGAAATCGTCCCGAAATTTGCAGTGTAAACATAAGTCAAACCAATTAAAACCAAAGAATTATGAACGCAACTGGATTTTTTACAAAGAGTGAAGTTATCAACGGCGAATACCAGCCCACTGAACTTGATAATTACAAAGCGAGTGTTGACTTCCTCATTGTTGGAGTTGGAAACCGCTATGAGATTTTCGTGCAGCGTCCCATCAACATCAAGGAAAACCGCTCTATTAAGAAAATCAATAAGAATAGATATTTTGTAACTGAAAAGGCGCTTGAAAGCCTCAAGGCAAACCATTCCTGGGCCTGTGATTTCTAAACTAACCAAGCTGCGCTATCGGCTACACGGGCAAACAAATAAGTCAAACCAATAAACTGAACCACTATGACAACTACTGACAATGAATTAGACGTGTTAAACAACATCGACACTGACGCAGTGATGAATGCAGCCCGCCAGAACATCATGGACCAGGTTTTCGATGGCATCCGCAACGGATTACTCCCCAACACCAAGGCGATGAAAAACGAGGTAAGGAAGATCAACGAGCGTATTAAGTCCATCAAGTTCGCCGTGAACTTCGCCACACCTCACGAGGTTGCAAAGTTATTAAATACACTGGCCATCCTCGAAGGTCGCAAGGACGGTTTCAAATACTTCATCAGGATAGGCGAAGGCAAGTAATAACCCACTGAAATAGACGAGCCCTCTGAGTGTAAAATTCAGGGGGCTCGTTTTATGCGTTGAAAAATTTCCATTTCGGCCAAGTGTGGCAATAGTATCAAGAAAATCAAACGATTAACCCTCTTTTTGGCACGTTGCCAAAATTTGAGATTTCAGTAAATCGCGCGTGCGGTTTGCTTTTCTCTTTATATTTGCCCAAACCACCGACAGCGAAGGGACATGAAGGCGAAATACCATATCATCACGGGCGACGTCACCCATGAGGTGCCCAATGAGGACATCAAGAACTGGGGCGATGTGAAGTTCACGCTTGAGCGTAAGGACTTCAGTGGTGTCATGCGCTCGTTCTCTTCTGAGTTCGAGTTCGTTGGCCGCACATACACGCTGCTGCGCGACCTCTATCTGGCTGACGGTTTCCTGGCCGACGCGGTGATTGTGATGTCAACCAAGAACAACGACTGGACATACACCGAGCAGTTCCGCTGCCCGCTGGATTTCTCGAGCGTGGAAATCGCTGGCGGCGTGCTGACCATCAACGCCATCGACAACTCGCTGGCGGCGCGGATCAAGAGCATGAAGGGCCAGAAGTGGCAGTTCCCGGTGTCGCAGTTTGAGACTTCCAGTGTCATGATTGAGCGCATGTCGTTTGCCAACTGTGCCAAGTACGACCTGCCCAACCCGTCCAATGCAGCTGGCATTGTCGATGCCCGCCTTGACAATTCGGCATCCACCATCATCTCTACCGAGTACGTCGAGCCATCGGACGCATCGAGCGGCTACGACGGCACATCAGAACAACGTCACTTCGCCTCCATTAAGGGCTATGGTGTGACGCTCAATATCTCGGTCCAGGCCACCGTCCGCTGTTATCTGAATCCTCACTACGGAGCTGTTCCTTTTCCGGAAGATGAGATTGCAGAAATGGTCCTCGGCTATTGGGATGGCACACTGAGCATTCCAGGGTTTGTGAGAGCTGCGGCATTATTCGATAACGATATTTCAAGGAAGCGCATCAACGGCGTTGTGCATAACTTGTGGGTGGGCAAACAAAGCCACATGAATTATACCACGCTGGACGATCTCAAGGTTGCTGCAGCGGCTAACGGTGTTGTGGCAGGCACGTTCGGAGTCGTTGGAGCATCAAAATATCCCAACGAATCCTATTGGACGGACAATCTCGTGTATGAGTACACTGGGTTCGGTGCATGGATTTCCATGGGACCTCCGGCTCTGTACTACAAAGACCGCTTCTCAAGTGCGTCCTATGAACTCACGGGGCTGGTACCTGACCAGCATTATCCGATGCTGTATCTCACCCACGGGATGATCTATTCTGACGCTACTATGACGATGACTTGGACTGATCCTGCGCGTCATAGCTACTCATACAACGGCATACGTCCATTACACCTGCTCAGTGCAATCATTAACAGCATTTCGCCGGGTGCTACTGTTAGCATTTCCGATGACCCTGCTGGTCTGCTTGGCAAGACATTCATCTTCCCCGCAGAGTCTTTGCGCAAGATGACAGGTGCGAATGTGTATACCACATTCCAACAGTTTGCCGAGTGGATGGAGGCCGTATTCGGCTACACCTACCGCATTGTCGGAAACGAGGTGCAGTTTGTTCACCGCTCCGAGGTGTTTAGCGATGGCTATACCAAAGTCATAGAAAATTACCGCGATGTGAAGTACAGCATCAATGATGGTCTTATTTACACTGAGGTAGATGCTGGGTATCCCAAGAAGGAATACGGCGAAATTAACGGTCGTTTGGAGAAGAACTTCACCAACTACTATGCCACCGGGTTCAATGCTACCGACAAGAAACTATCGCTCATTAGCAAGTACAGGTCTGACGCTTACGGAATCGAGTTCACGTTGCGAAAAGGCGAGAAGTCGGGCGACACTACTGATGACAAGAATGATGAGGACGTGTTCTTCGCAAGCGCTGTTGAAGAAGGCGGGACACTGAAGTATGCGATCGGCGACAATAATGCCTATGCGCCTGATGTGTGTGCCGCCAACAATGCAGGTTTTATAGCTGCTATGGGCAACGGCAAGGCCGTGACGCTCACCATGACCAGTAGCGACGGCAACAACGTGCTGTCGAACATCCAAATCCACGCAGGCACAGCGCTGTTCACCGCCGGGGAACTGGAGTTCACCACCGACGACATGCTGCTTCCAACTGAATGGAACGGCCTCATCCAGGTGGACCACAAAGGCTACCGGTACACAGGCTTCATCAGTAAGGCCGAGGCCAGTGTGGCGCGACAGGGAGGCATGGAGTATACATTGATCGTTAAAGAAATCACAGCACTATGATATTATCACCGTTCACACCGATTTTCTTTGAGCCGCGCAAGGGCGACAACGGCGTGCCGAGCCACTATGTGCAGACATGGGGGCCTAACGACAGGATACATATCCAGCTCATCGGTACCTCTGGCGAGACACCGCCCGAGACAGTGGTCTTCGACCGCTGCACTGGAGAGGAACTGTACACCATCGAGTGGAGCACTTGGGACATGAACGGCACCGACCTGCTGTGTTTCGCCGACATCATGGGACTGACCGACGGCTATTACCATATCATCATGGATGGTATCGGCACCAGTGAACCATTCAGGGTGACCAGCAACGAGACAGAACTCAACCAGACGACGCTCATCCAGTACAGCAACCGCGACAACCGCCAGCGTGACGACGCGGTGTTCATCATCGACAATATGCCCAACTTCTTCGACTTCCGCGTGCCTGGCGGCTTCAAGGACAGCGGATGGCAGTTCGGCATCGAGAACGAGCAGTTTGTCACCGACGAGGCCGACATCGTGGAACTCTTCGGTATAGAGAGTACCGCAAAAACGCTGACCATGGGCGAGGGTGACGGCGTTCCAATCTGGTTCGGTGAGTTGCTCAACCGCCTGCTCACATGCAACTATGTCTATTTCGACGGCGTTCGCTACGCGAGAAAGGAATCGAACGTCCCTGAGGTCAACGCCACCGACGAACTGCTGAACTCGTTCATCATCACCCAGGTCGTCCAGAAGGTGGCCAGGCTCAACCCGAGCATTGAGACCAGCAACCACATCGCCATGCGCCGCCTCGACAGCGACTACTACCGCAGCGCACTCATCGAAAATGAGAATATTAACCGATTAATCATATAAGAATATGACTACTGAAGAGAAACAAGAGATCATCAATGACGTGCTTTCTGCCATCCGCACGAACAGCAAGGCAATCACTCAGCTCACGCCCGTCACGGAGATGAGCGATGATGACTATATCGAACTGAGCGGCGGGCGCAGGGTGGCTTATCCCGTCCTGATGGCCATTCTCGACACCTATGTCACCGCTGAGGCGATGAGAGACGCCATGCTCGGCACGGCAGACCTTGACAGCAACCAGGTGCTCGACTGGAAGCAGTCGCCAATCGTCTTTCTCGAGTCGATGGGTGCCGACTATGACGACATCGACGGCGGTACACTCGGATTCAACCCCAACGACTCGGCTGTCCCTGTTGGTGTTGTCTACTACAGCCCGCACAGCGGATTCCAGATATTCGAGAAGTCGGGCGAGTCTACTTTCTTGGGTTATCTCGCCAAGACAGGAGTGTGCTACGTCAACAAGAACACGCGCCGCTTCTACATGTGGAACGGCAGCGACATGGCGGAAATCGGCAACAACAAGAGCATGAAGGTGGTGATTGACGACATGAACTGCTCAGACCTCAACGACATCGCCTATGAGCAGGTGGTATACATGCCGCTGACGAAGAAGCTCGTCGTTAAGGTCGGCACCCGCAAGTGGTGGAGCTGGACACCGAACACCGACCAGCTGTACTGCGACAAGGTCAACAACACCACGTTGAGGTGGGAACCGTCCAGCGAGAGTTTCGTCACCATCGGCGGCGGTGGCGGCATGTCGAAGGCGGTATATGACGCCATCAAGAACAACATCGAGGCTATCCGCACGAACTTCAACAGCCTGTCGGAGCAACTTGCCAACCTCGCATTTAAAGGAGCCAACCCGCAACTGAGTGTCGATGCCTTCACTTGGCCCTCACAGGGGGGCGGTGGTGGAGATGACACGCCTGTAGTTGTCGTTCCTGAGCTCACGTCACCCACCAATGGCGCGACGGTGAACATCGGTGTCAACACTGGCAACGGCATCACCAAGAACATCACCATCCAGGGCAGCAACTTGACCAAGCCGCTCACCATCGGCGTGACTGGAACTGGTTTCACGGTAACGCCAAACTCAGTTTCTGCCGCAAACGCCAACTACGGCACCACTGTCGCTGTGACCTACAACGGCAGCAACCCGGGTACCGCAACAGGCACATTGTCCATCAGCAGCACCGAGATTGGCACTGTACAGGTTATCCTCACCGCCAGCTATCAGGAGCAGGGCGGTGGCGAAGAGCCCACACCTTCGGAGATCACATTCACCAAGCCGAAAATCAAGCTCAATGCCGCTATAGCCAGCACGAGCAGCGGTGGAAACATCGTGCTTGATGAGTCCAGCGAAAGGACGCAGCATGTGTGCTGTACGGAGTTTGTGAAACTCACAGGAAGTTGGTATAAGGTGGTTATCCACCATGATTTTGACCAAACCAATTCTGAAGGTGCGTTATATTGCAGGATCCTTTGTAAGTACAAGAATACATCGAACAACCAAACGGCTTACACGGCGGCAGGCGTCGCAAACATCCGCAACTCAAACAATTACTATGAGAAGGATTTGAGCGGTAAGTCCATCACAATATATCGTGAGAGCGAACGATTGGACAACAGCATGAGTTCGGGCTCATATGAAGTGCTGGAAATCGCCTTTGGTGTCCGTAAGAGCTCAGGCGACAGCGTGCCTGGTGCGGCAACGAGAGCACTGCTTTACGCCAGTGCCGATGACACCAATCCGCAGGTGATTTTCGCTGGTAACGATTCATCCACCTACACGTTGGTTTCATGAGTGCCATAGAGTCAAATATCAGTGCCAACCAGTTCGTCTCGCAAGCGAACAGCGCCATCGAAGGACTGAACATCAGCACCGACGACAGCTCGGCAGATGTCATCGACGCGCTCAATGAGGCGTTTGACGGTGTCGAGGGGAGGCGTGTCATCACCAACAAGTACGCTGGCGGCTTCATCGAGGACGTGAACTACAACATCGACCTGATGGGCAGCGGCGGCGAGGAGCCTGTCGTGCCTGAGACGTTCGACCTGCCCGACAAGCCGAGGCTGCTGTTTATGGGTAACTCGTACACGCTTGATGCGATCATGTACCTTCCGTTCATCCTCAAGGCGCACGGAATCGATGCCATCGTCGGCATCACATTCCGCCACGGCAAGACTGTCAAGTGGTATTTGGATAACTGGGAAAGTAACAACGACAGCTCGTGTTACCTGTATGTGTGCGACAACTCCAAGATTGACTTGAATACGGGCTTGCCGCAATGGCATGACTTCGGCACGGCATGGGACTCCGCAGCCAAGGAGTGGAAATTTGACAACCCCAAGGCGGCTGTCACCGCAACAAACGCCACCGCAACCGGGACAAGCGACGGAGAGAGGAAGATCGACCTTAATGGCCATTGGGACCTGATCAGTATCCAGTCGTTTGGCATCGAGTCCTATTCAACCACAACAAGCAACAGTACGCCGCTCGAAGATACCTATCACCTTCTCGTTGCGGCTATCGTTGAGGCACTCCAAACTTCTGACTTCCACCTCGGTTTCACGCTTCCTACGCATGGAATCGCGCTTGGAACTCCACGCGGAATCATGACCAGGACAAGCAATTTCGTGGCCGGGAACAACGAGAACCGAAACCGCAAGTACATCGATGTGGTGTTCCCGTCGGGTACCGGCATCTTCAATGCCCGCACTCACTCCGAGATGCGGTCGCTCATCTCCGCCGCCCCCGTGCAGCTATCTACAAACTTCCCTGGG